>OJMI01000045.1_pt1 | contig 149023 bp, 134 predicted proteins | sample 1597131 | NCBI WGS metagenome assembly OJMI01 (sample SAMEA2452116, study PRJEB22498) | human gut metagenome | reverse complement strand
ATCGCCAATCGCGAAGACTTGGCAGCTGGCTGAGACGCAAGAATGCGTCTCTACAACTTTTTATCGAACTCACGCTAGCATAATACACCCAAACCCGTCATTAGGCTTGGGTTAAAACCATTATGTTTTCGCCTCGAAGGTGCGGAACACCAAGTAGTCGCCGTCTCCCGTGAGCGTGAACGAGTCACCCGCGGACTCGTTGAGCGTTCCCTGCCAAGCCATTTGATATGGATAGGATTCCCAGCGGAGGCCTTGGCTGCCAAGCGTACGACAGCCATAATTGAAGATGCTTACCTGTTGGCCGGGAAAAGACTGGAAGAGTTGCCGGCCTTGGGCGGGCGTGAAATATCCATGGTCTGTAATCATGGTGGGGAGCACGTCCATCTCCCGCATATAACGGACAAGAAGGGAGATGTTGCCCAACGTATGGTCTTCCCGCTTGCCCGTGGCGCCGAGATAGGCCAGCCTGCGCCAGTCACGGCCCAGGCAGAAGCGGGTGGCCTTGGTCAGGTCATTGTCCTCTTGCTCGGAAACCTGGTGGAAAAGCCCCTTCAAACGCAGCTTGTCTTCCGCGGAGAGGGAATCTCCATCACCGATGACGGCCGTGGGGGTAAAAGGCAAATTCATCACCGCCCCGTCACAACACACCACATGGCCTGCCCCCCGCAATATGCCAAGGGGAACGGGATGGACGGGAAACACTCCATTGGCCAGCACCACCGCGTCAAACTGGGTGCCGGCGCTTATCAGCGGGAAATCCGTTATCATGCTGTCATCATCTTTTTCCATTTATAATATCCCGCCACGGCTATCACCGTGTAGAGCCCATAGAGAGCGGCGGTGAAAGGAATGCCCTTGTAGACATAGAGAGCGGCGGACACCGCATCTACCACTATCCAGATAATCCACTGCTCCAGGTATTTGCGGGCCAAGGCCCAGAGGCCGATAAAGCTGAGGGCGTTGACAAAGGAATCCGTGACGGGCACGTCACTATTGGTGAAACGGACGAGAATATAGTAGATGCCTCCCCAGGCCACGAGGAAACAGAGCAGGGACGGCAAGACATATCGCCTGCGAAAATGAGAGATAGGCAGCTCCCGCGCGGGGTCATCATGGCGATGGCGGAAAAACTTCCACGAGAGGTAGCCATAGACGGCTGCCAGCGCATAATAGATGGACATGCCGAAGTCGGCGTAGAGTCCATGGCGGTAATAGAGCACCGCGCTCAGGGCGGGCATGATGATGCCCACAACCCAGAGCGCGATGTGTGCCTTGTACTCCAGCCAGATATACCACAGCCCCGTGAGGGCCGTGAGTATATCCAGCCAGTGTGTCATGAGGAAGTCGCCCATCAGAAAGCTATAGACAGGTGAGCCATCCAGTTGAAAGGCGCGCTTGGGGCGAAGCCCGCCTCATAAAGGTCGTCCACGCAATAAGCCTCGGCCTTGCCGTTCACCACGCGGTAATTGGGGGCGGCCCATCCGTTGTTGTCGTGCTCGTCGCTGAAAACATTGTAGAAAGTCACGCCCAGCGTCACTTCCTTTACGCCCAAACGCTTCAAGGCGAAAGTATAGCTCAGGTTCACGTTGGTCTGGAAGAAGTCTTCCAGCATCATGCCCACTTCGCTCTCCACGGAGCCGTCCTCCCGATAATTCGTGTAGCTCTTGAAGCCGGTGTTGGTCAGGTACTGCTCACCAATGTATTGGCTCTGGACAGCGGCGTTGAACCCCTTCCAATTAAAGGAGAACACGTTATTGAAGATAAAGTCGGGACTGAAGCTGAGATGAGTATCGCCCAGGTTGATAGCCTCGCCCGTCTCGCTGTCGGTCACGGTCCAGTCCTTGGCCTTGTTCTGGCTCCAGGTGGCGTTCAGGTCCCAGCGGAACCAGTCAACAGGTTTCCACGCGGCCTCCAGCTCAATACCCGCGCGATAGCTTTTGCCTGAGTTGTCATTGCTGGCTATCATCTCGCCGATGTCGTTCAGCTCACCCGTGAGTACGTATTGGTCATTGTAATACATATAATATAGATTCAGGCCAGCGGAGAACTTGGCGCTCTCATACTTGTAGCCCAGTTCCACGTCTTGCAGCTTCTCGGGCTTCAGGTGTTGCGTCTCGTTGTCCTGGTAGTCGTTGCGGGTAGGCTCCTTGTGGGTGAGAGCGTAAGAGGCATAGGCCTTGTGATGGGGATTGATTTGCCAAGTAAGACCCACCTTGGGATTGAAGAAGTCGAAGTCGTCGTGCGCCCAGATAGCGTCATCGGTATTGGCGCCCCACCAGTCACCGGGATTCTCCAGCCTGTATCCCACGTGGCGGTACTGCAGGTCGGCAAAGGCGTTCAGCCCTCTCGCGAATTCCCATTCAGCCTTGGCGTAGACGTTGAAATCGCTCTTGAAAGCGTCGTTGTCATAGTACTTCCAGTTGGGGAACAGTTCCTCCACGGGGTGCTTCACCCAGTTCACCAGGCCGAAGTGCTCGCCGTCGTAGCGGTTCCACCCGCCGCCCAGCGTGGCCCTGAGCCCGTTAAGGCTGTTGTAATTGATGGAGGCGATAGCGCCATAGAAGTCGTTGTCCATCTTCTTTTGTCTCACCAGGTCACTGAAGGCCAGCCCGTAGTCGGCAGACAGGCCATACTCGGCCAGGTCTTCTCCGTCCTTGTACTCCTCGTAGTAACCCTGTCCCTTGGTGTAGTGGCCGGCGAGGGAGAAATTCCAGTGGCGGTTCAGTATCTGGTCCCAGATGAGGTAGTAATGCTGTTGATGGTAAGCGTCTATCTGGTTGTCATAGAAGCGCATGTTCCCCTCCTCGTCCCAGTATACGCCGCAGGAGTTGTAGCGTCTTCCATAGAGGCTCTGCTCATACTTGCTGGTGTAGTTCCAGGCGTGATAAGTTTCTTGCTCGCCATTGAAGGTGATGAATTTCACCATGGTGTTCTCTCCGAAATATCCCGCCTGCAGGAAGTAGGAGTTCTGCTTGGCCGAAGCCCTGTCCAGGTATCCCTTGCTGCCGATGTTGGAGAGCCTTCCCTGCACGGCCCAGTGGCCACCCAGCAGTCCCGTGCCGAAGGTCAACGTCTCCTTGTGGCTGTAGTAAGAGCCCGCGCTGGCGTCAAGCCGCAAGAAGGGCGTGGTCTGCAGGTTGTCCGTCTGCATGTTGATGGTAGCGCCAAAAGCACCCGAGCCGTTGGTGCTGGTGCCCGCTCCTCGCTGTATCTGCATGCTCTGCACGTTGCTGGCGAAGTCGCCCATGTTCACCCAGTACACCTGTCCGCTCTCCGCGTCGTTCAAGGGAATGCCGTTGGCGGTGATGTTGATGCGGCTGGGGTCTACGCCACGCACCCTGATGGAGGTGTAGCCAATGCCGTTGCCCGCGTCGGAAGTGGTGGTCACGGAAGGCGTGAGCGACAGCAGGTAGGGAATGTCCTGCCCGAAGTTCATGCGGCTGAGCTCCTCCTTGCTCACATCCCTGTAAGCCACGGGGGTCTTTCTCGAAGCCCGGGTGGAGGTCACTTGCACGTCTTGCAGTTCATAGGTTCTCAGCGTGTCCAGCGGTTCAGCTGCCCACGCGCTTGCGGCACATACCATCGCTGCCGCGGCGATCAGTCTCTTTCTCATGAGTCCTTTTATTATATCACTATATACCAAAGGGGGGAAAAAAGATGCGGAATCCCTGCGCCGGCATTACCCGTTTCAGGTTCTATGGGTCTAATCTCAGCCCGCCAATCAGCGAGCACCCCTTAGCTAGCAGTTTGCTAACCGGCGGCAAAGGTATAAAGAAAGTTTGGAACCGCCAAAATATCTTAAGAAAAAATCCCGCTGCCACTATTCGGAGCCTTCTTCATGCCGAACGAGACCCAAAGCGCCAAGCGTGGGAGAGGGTGTATAATCCCCGATGGCTTTCCAACGACCCAATCTGAAGGAACGCAATCCCTGGCTTTCATATCAAGATGTATTAAACCAGAGAGTGGAAATTTACTGCGGATTACCCCTCTCACGGGTTTCCGCATAACAAAAAGCATTGGCAAAAGAATAAAAACTTTGTGAAACGAGGAAGTTTTGACCATTTTTTCGTAACTTCGCGACTGTAAACATTTGAAGACTATCCACATGGCGGAGTTGAATGACTACAGGCAAGAGCTGAAAGAAAGAATCCTGGAACTGGCGATGCAAGAGTTTAGCCAGCGAGGCCTCAGGGACATCAAGATGGACGACATGGCCCACAAGTTGCGTATCTCCAAGCGCACGCTCTACGAGATTTACGCCGACAAGGAGAGCTTGTTGCTAGAGGGACTGCAACGGCACAGGCAAAAAATGGAACAGGAGATGGAGCGTTTCGCCCAAAACGAAGGGAGAAACGTGGTAGACATCGTGGTGAAGTTCTTTGAGTTGCAGATGGAAGTGGAAAGCAACGTCAACCCGCAGTTCTACGCCGACATACGGAAATGCCCGCGCATCATGGAGTTTCTGGAAAACAGCAAACGGAAACACGACGACAAGGCAAGCGCCTTTATAGGCAGGGGCATCAAGGAGGGTTTGTTTCGCGGGGACGTGGACTACAAGATGCTGACCGAGATATCCCACTACTTGCTGGATTCCGTATTGACCCACAAGCTCTATGAGAAATACGCGATGAAGGACATCATGAGAAACTTCCCCATGATACTGGTGAGGGGAATATGCACCGACAAGGGCATCACCCTGTTGGACAAGGCCTTGGAAAGGCACGCGTAGGCTTCATTCCCTGTGGAGCCAGCGCAACAAGGAATTGACCCAGGAAATAGAGAAACGAAACCAGCGATAAGTGGAAACGGGCTTGCCGCCGAAGCTGAGAATGAAGTCACGGAAGGGATTGCGCCGCCAAGGCAAGCCCACGTCCATGAAAAACATGTGCTCATAATGATGCTCATGAGCGTAGTTTAACGCTTTCCACACCGTAAACCTGGCCAGGTGGAGATGGGGATAACGCCGCTTGGCCGCCAAAAACCACAAGTAGGCGTTGCCTTGGCTGTAAACGCAAGCACAGCCTCCTACCGCCTTCCCCTTATAGCGCGTGACGAAAAGCCGCACTGAACGGGTCTCGCGCATGGCCTCGAACTGCTCCTTTGGCGGCAGGTATCGCCTTATCTTGAGCCTATAGTAGCGGCGCATGACGTGGTAAAAGTCATGCAAGTCCTCTGGAGTCTCCACCTCGTGCGTCGTGATTCCCCTGCGCTCCAGCCGCTCCAGCCGCTTGAGCATAGGGCGAGAGAGCCGCTGGCATGGCGGCATGCTGTGGAGGGAATTGTGTATCTCCTGCCACAGCATGGGATAATATCCCTCGCGGCGGAAGTAGCGATAGCCAAACATCTTGTGGGAAAGGTCAGAGAACTCGATATAGAGGCACAAGCGTCGCCGCAAGACAAGCGTCACCTTGTCGAGCAAAAGGCCGAATACCTGCTCCGCGTTCACCCCCGGCGCGTATTCCCCCTCGCCATAAGCATGGGCATGGGTATAGAGATAGGGAGGAATCCATGACCCCCTGCGCCTTGTCACCACCAACAGCTGGCCTACCACACGCCCTCCCCTATCGGAAGCTATCGCCATATAGGGCGTATTGCCTGGGCTGCGCTCCACCAAGCGGAAGAGCTCCGGGCTATGGAAGAAATTGCCTTCGGACAACGGGGGCAATTCCTCGCCACGGGTAACGACGGTGACGGCATAATCATTCATAGTGGCAAAAATAATAAATAATATCTAAAAAAGCAAACTATCACGGGGATAGTTGTTTCCTTGTAGTTTCTTTTTCGTACTTTTGCCATATCTAACGATAACGACACAACACAATGAAGATAGTCTTGATAGGCGCTGGCAATTTAGCGACACATCTGGGAAAGGCCCTGCTCGAGGCGGGGCACGACATCATGCAAGTATACAGTCGCACCATGGAGTCGGCCTCCAGGCTGGCCACGAGAGCGGGCGGGGCACCCGTCACCGACCTGCGAGCCGTAAGAAGAGACGCCGAGGTGTATATCATGGCCGTAAAAGACAGCGTGCTGCCCGAGCTGATACCGCAGCTTTGCAAAGGCATGCCGGAAAGCGTGTTTATCCATACCGCCGGCAGCGTGCCCATGGACGTTTTCAAGGGCATGGCACTGCACTATGGAGTGCTCTACCCCATGCAAACGTTCTCGAAAGAGCGCGAGGTGGATTTCAGGGGCATTCCCTGCTTCGTGGAAGGCAATGACAAGATGGCCAAGGGAGTCATCACCGACCTGGCCCGCTCCGTGAGCGAAAAGGTCTACGCCATGACCTCGGAGAAAAGAAGGCGGCTGCATCTGGCCGCCGTGTTCGCCTGCAACTTCACCAACCACTGTTACGACATAGCCCACGAAATACTCGCCAAGCAGGGAATACCTTTCGAAGTGATGCTGCCCCTGATAGACGAGACGGCCGCCAAGGTGCACGACCTGTCTCCCAGGGAAGCGCAAACGGGTCCCGCCTTGCGTTTCGACGAGAACATCATCCGTGAACAATCGATGTTGCTCAAAGACAATCCGCTGATGAGAGACCTCTATGAGCGGCTCAGCCTCAGCATCAACCAATTCAGCAAGAAAAAACACGGACATGATAAACTATGACCTGACGAAAATACGCGTCGTGATATTCGACGTGGATGGCGTGCTCTCAAAGGAAACCATTACCATGGACAGCACGGGCGAGCCCTTGCGCACGGTAAACATCAAGGATGGTTACGCCATACAGCTGGCCCAGAAGATGGGACTGCGTATCGCCATCCTTACGGGTGGCAACACCGAGGCGGTCAAGATACGCTACGAGCGGCTAGGAGTGGAGGACATCTATATGGGCTGCGCCGTGAAAGTGACTTCCTACCAAGAATTGCTCTCCCGGCACGGACTGACGGACGAGGAAGTGCTCTACATGGGCGATGATATCCCCGACTATGAGGTGATGAGGCGTTGCGGATGCCCCTGCTGTCCCGCTGACGCTTGCCCCGAAATCAAAAGCGTGAGCCTTTACGTGAGCCAAAGAAAAGGCGGCGAAGGATGCGCGCGCGACGTGATAGAGCAAGTGATGAGGGCGCAAGGCAAATGGCTAAGCGACGAAAAAGCCTTTGGATGGTAGCACTTGAAAGCGAAGAAGATGGAAAAGAGACCAAGACAATTGCTGATATTGGCCAGCAACTCTCCCCGGCGCAAAGAGCTGCTGGCGGGACTTGACATAAATTATGAGGTGAGGGTGATACCTGGCATAGACGAGAGTTTCCCCGAAGACCTTCCCGCCAACGAAGTGCCACAATACGTAGCCCACAAGAAAAGCCTGCCCTACCTGGAACACTTGGCGGACAACGAAGTGCTGCTCACAGCCGATACCGTGGTCATAGCAGGAAACACCATACTGGGCAAGCCCGCCAACGAGGCAGACGCATGCCGCATGCTCAGGCTACTCAGCGGCAAGACACATCACGTGGTGACAGGGGTTTGCATTCGCGACCATTGGCAAGAAAAGGCATTCTCCGTGACCACGGAGGTGGATTTCAAGCCCTTGTCCGAAGAGGAAATCACCCACTACGTATCCCGCTACCGTCCGCTGGACAAGGCGGGAGCCTACGGCATACAGGAATGGATAGGCTACATTGGTTGCCGAGGGCTGCGGGGCAGCTACTACAACGTGATGGGGCTACCCGTGCAGCGGGTGTACCAGGAATTGAGGGACAATCCCGAATGGGCTTCCCTGCTGGAGCAATAAGCGGGGCGGAAAATGAACATAAGTAACATGGCAAAAGTCACAAGCGGGATTTTTGCCCTTCTCCAGCTCCCGTGCCCTTGTATTTGCTGCGACCCACGTTGAACTTATATCGCACCGTGAGGTTGATTACCTGCAAGGCGGGAGTGTCGTAGGTGAACTCTCGCAGGGAGCCGGAATACTGCCGCAGGCGTCTCTTTCCCGTCTTCAGCAGGTCGGAGGCGTAAAGCTGCAGCGAGAGCTTGTCGCCCAGGAATGACTTGTAGAGCGAGAGGTCTGCCTGGAAGTAGGGCTTGCGCATGTAGGAGTTCTGGTCCGCGCCACTCGTCAGGCAGCTCATGTTGAGGGACACCTCGCACCACTTTGTTTCCACGGTATTGTCCAGGCGAAATGTCGCCAGGGGATTGTCCAGCGGGTTGTGTCCATGCACGTCCAGCTTGAACCATTGTTTTTGCAAGCCCACCATCAGCGACGGGTGCCAGATGCCTATCGTGGGGCGCAGGTTGAGCGAGGCGAACGCTTTGTCGTAGCTTTCTCCGTTCACCTGGCGCAGCAGCATCACGGCGGGGTCGTCTTTGTAAGTCTCGCCTGTTTGCAGGATGGGGTCTACGATGTGGGAATAGCCCGCGCTAAAAGTCAGCCAGCGGTAGGAAACTCCAAAGTTTACGTTGTGGCTCTTGGTGGGCAGCAGGAAGGGGTTTCCTCCCTCGTAGGTATAGCGGTTGTCATAGTTGACGTTGCCGCGCAGCTGGTTGTAGCTGGGGCGGCGGATGTCTGCGGAATAGCCCAGTTGCAGCCCCACCTTGCCCAGCTGAGTTGAGAGGGCCACCGAGGGGAAGAAGTCGCCATAGGTTCTGCTCTGCTCCGCCACGTAGGTCTCGTCCTCAAAGTAGTCGAAGTTCACATCCTCGTAACGCAATCCCACCTGGGCGTTGACAGGACCCAATTGCCGGGCGTACTCCACGAAGGCCGTGGCCAGTCCCTCCTCGGTGCGGCTGCGGTCATCGTCTATGATGCCTTTAGGTACCACGGAGTATATTGACTTGCGCACGGAGTAAGAATATTCGCCGCCCAGCGAGAGTTGGCCACCCAGCAGCGGAGCCGTCACGACCAGCTTGGAAGCGATAAGGTTGGAGCGGGGCGTGTTGATGGAGGTCACGTCGTTGTGCTCCGTGGCTTGCCCCACCTCGGTATAGCTCTCCCGGGTGTTCATCGTGGAATGGCTCTTGGTGTACATCCAGTCGGTGTTGAAGTCGATAGTCCATTGGCCTATCTTGCCCGCGTAATAGGCGTTGCCCTGCAGCGTGGTGGCCTGTACGGAGGTGGTGTAGTCGCTGCGCAATTGTTCGGTCAGCGTGCCGTCTTTCGAGAGAGAGGATTCCATGTAGCCGCTTGGCTTGTTCCAGGGTTGTCGGCTATAGTAGGTGCTGATGCCTATGGAGTGGTTTTCGTTGAAGGCGTAGCTTATGGCCAGGCGGGCATAGAGGTTTTCCTCCTTCATCACCTGGTCTATCTCGCTGGGTTGCCGCCAGGTGTTCTCCAGATAAGTCACTTGCTCAATGCGCTTGGGGTCTGGGCTGGCCCATTTCGAGGCGCGGAGCGTGGTGCCGATGTCAAGCCCGCCCACGCGATAGTTCATGTTGAGATTGTCGGAACCTACCAGGTAGCCATAGTCGTTCAGCTCGCCAAAGAGCCGGTTATCCAGGCTGAAGCCCTCGCCCACGGCCTTTTTCGTGGTGATACGGATAACGGAGGTCACGCTGGCGTCATATCGGGCACCGGGATTGGTGATGACCTCCACCTCCTTGATATTGTCCGCGCTGAGCCTGTCCAGTTCCGAGTTGTCCCTCATCTTGCGTCCGTTTATGTAAATCTCGGGCGTTCCCCGGCCAAACACCTCTATCTTGCCTTGGCTCGCCGATACGTTCGGTATGCGGTCCAGCAGGTGTTCGATGGTGCCGGCGTGTTCCAATATCGTGCCGCTCACGCTCGTCACCATGCCTTCTCCCTTGAGGCGGGTGCGGGGCAGGTCACTTTTCACTACCACCTCACCCAGCATTTGCGACACGGGTTCCAGCCTCACGGTATCCAAGTCAGCATCGTAAGGGGCATAGACAGTCTTGTAACCCAATGAGGAGAAACGCAAGAGGCGACCCGTTCCTTTGGTGTCAATATGGAATGCCCCATCATTGGCGGTCATCACGCCAGCCACAAAAGCCGAGTCTGGCAGTGAAAGAGCCACCACGTTGGTATATGGCAGGGGCTGGCCCGTGATGTCCTCCACTCTTCCTGTCACGGTTTGCGCCATCATAACCTGCGTAGCCAAGAGGCCTCCGCACAAAGTCCATAGTCTCTTCCTCGTCTCTCTCATTGTTATAACTCTAATTTACTTTTCGGCAATTAGACCTCCGCTGGAGGGAAAAAGTTGCAGAACGAAACATTTTTCAGTTATCTTGACATGAAATCTACCATCCAAACCCCACCGATAGAGAGTAAATTCTCTCTTGAAATGTCAGTTTTTCGGGCAAACATTTCGCCGTATGCCAAATAATTCGTAATTTTGGGCGTTTTATGTAACAAAAAAGAAATGGTAACCGAGACCAAAGACGAAGTAAAGGCTAAAGCGCGAGAAATACTCGACAACTTCCTGGAGGCCAAGAACCACAGGAAAACACCCGAACGGCACGCCATATTGGACACCATCTACGATTTGCGACATCACTTCACCCTAGAAGAACTGGGAGAAGAGATGGAGCGACGTAATTTCAGGGTGAGCCGAGCCACGCTCTACAACACCATGCGCCTCTTCCTGGCACTGCGACTGGTGACTAGGCACCGCTTCACCAAAGGCACCTACTATGAAGCTTGTTATGACAAAGACAATCATTGCCACCAGATATGCACTATCTGTGGCAAGGTAACGGAAATTGCCATGCCCTTGGTGATGGAAGCGATAGAGAACACCCCTACCAGAAGATTCAGGAAAGATGGTTTCACATTGTATATATATGGTGCTTGCAGCGCCTGCCAGGCTAAACAAATGCGGAGCATCAGCGCGAAGAAGAAAAGAAATCAAAAAACAACCATAAAGAAATGAACACAGGTAAAGTTGACGTCTTGCTGGGATTGCAGTGGGGCGACGAAGGTAAAGGAAAAGTGGTGGACGTGTTGACACCACACTATGAAGTGATAGCAAGATTTCAGGGAGGCCCCAACGCAGGCCACACCCTGGAGTTTGAAGGACAGAAATACGTGTTACGCTCCATTCCCTCTGGCATATTCCAAGGCGACAAGGTGAATATCATAGGCAATGGTGTCGTATTGGCGCCAGACCTTTTCATGGCGGAAGCCAAGGAACTGGAGAAGAGCGGCCATTCCTTGAAAAACAGGTTGCTTATCTCAAAGAAAGCCCACCTTATCATGCCTACCCACCGAGTACTGGACGCGGCCATCGAGGCCTCCAAAGGAAAAAGCAAAGTGGGCACCACGGGAAAGGGCATCGGCCCTACATACACTGACAAGGTGAGCCGAACAGGACTGAGAGTCGGCGACATCCTGGAAGATTTCCCCCAGAAATACGCCGCCCACAAGGCACAGCACGAAAAGACGCTCCGCTCCCTCAACTATACCGACTATGACATCACCGAGGTGGAAAAGACCTGGATGGAGGGAATAGAATACTTGAAACAATTCACCATCGTGGACAGCGAGCACGAGGTAAACAGGGTGCTGACGAGCGGCAAGAACATATTGGCAGAAGGCGCGCAAGGCACGATGCTGGACGTAGACTTCGGTTCCTATCCCTTTGTCACCTCCAGCAACACCATTTGCGCTGGCGCATGTACAGGACTGGGCATAGGCCCCAACAAGATAGGCGAAGTTTTCGGCATCATGAAAGCCTACTGCACCCGCGTAGGAGCAGGCCCATTCCCCACCGAGCTATTTGACGAGACGGGGAAAACCATCCGCGACTTGGGACACGAGTATGGCGCGGTGACGGGCAGGGAACGCCGCTGCGGATGGATAGACCTCGTGCAATTGCGTTATTCTGTCATGGTAAACGGCGTGACCAAACTCATCATGATGAAGAGCGACGTATTGGACGGCTTCTCCACTATCAAGGCTTGTGTGGCCTATGAGATGCCCGACGGCTCCACCACCACGGAGCTTCCCTATGACATCTCACAGGTGAAACCCGTCTATAAAGAGCTGCCAGGCTGGAAAACTGACATGACAGGTTTCACGGACGAAAGCCAATTCCCACAGGCATTCAAGGATTACGTGGATTTCCTGGAAGATTTCCTGGGTACGCCCATCGCCATCATATCCATTGGCCCGGACCGCGCCCAAACCATCATCAGACAATAACATTCGTTAGCGAATATGGCAAACAAACCAAGCATACCCAAGGGGACGAGAGATTTCGGCCCCGAGGAAATGGCCAAGCGCAACTATATCTTTGACACGATAAGGGAGGTGTACGCCCTTTACGGTTTCCGCCAAATAGAGACACCCGCCATGGAGACCCTGCAAACACTGCTGGGCAAGTATGGGGAAGAAGGAGACAAGCTCCTTTTCAGGATACTGAACTCTGGCGACTACCTTTCCAAGGTCTCTGACGAGGAACTGGCGGGAAAGGATTCCCTTCACTTGGCCTCCAAGCTCTGCGAGAAAGGGCTGCGCTATGACCTCACCGTGCCCTTCGCCCGTTACGTGGTGATGCACAGGGATGAGTTGCAGCTGCCTTTCAAGCGTTACCAGATACAGCCGGTATGGCGGGCAGACCGTCCCCAAAAGGGCAGATACCGCGAGTTCTATCAGTGCGACGCTGACGTAGTAGGCTCAGACTCCCTGCTCAACGAAGTGGAGCTGATGCAAATAGTAGACACCGTATTTACCCGCCTCGGGGTTCGTGTACAGATAAAAATCAACAATCGCAAGCTGCTCACGGGCATCGCGGAAGTGATAGGCGAAGCCGACAAAATAGTGGACATCACCGTGGCCATCGACAAACTGGACAAGATTGGACTTGACAACGTGAACCAAGAGTTGCGAGACCACGGCATCAGCGAAGAAGCCATCGGCAAATTGCAGCCCATTATCGCCATGCAGGGTGACAACAACCAGAAATTGGACACGATAGCCAACGTGCTGGCCGCGAGCGAGATTGGGCTCAAAGGCGTTGAAGAGCTGCGTTTCATCCTGGACACCTTGCGCAAAGTGGGACTGCACAACGAAATACAGCTGGATCTCACGTTGGCCCGCGGACTCAACTATTACACGGGAGCCATTTTCGAAGTGAAAGCGCTCGACACCCCCATGGGAAGCATCACGGGCGGCGGCAGGTATGACAACCTGACGGGCATCTTCGGCATGCCAGGACTCAGCGGTGTAGGCATCTCGTTTGGCGCAGACCGCATCTACGACGTGCTCAACGCCCTTGACCTCTATCCCAAAGAGGCGGTAAACGGCACCCAACTGCTTTTCATCAACTTTGGAGAAAAAGAGACAGAATACTGCCTGCCCATTTTGGCGCAAGCGCGCCAACAAGGCATCCGGGCAGAAATCTATCCCGACAAAGCCAAGATGAAAAAACAGATGAGCTACGCCAACGCCAAGTGCATTCCCTTTGTGGCACTGGCGGGAGAGAACGAGATCGCCGCGGGCAAACTCACTCTCAAGAACATGCTTACGGGAGAACAAAACTTGGTTTCTCCCGATGATCTCATGGCCGCTTTGCAGGCTTAAAAACATATGCGTGTGGCCTGGCCTCAAATTGGGGCCAGGACACATATTTCTCTCTTGACAAACCTTAAAGACGCTCGCTATGAACAAAATCAAATCATTTCTATGGGCTTGTTGTGCCCTGTTGGCACTCACTTCCTCCACCAACCACAAACCTACCATCTACATTATAGGTGACAGCACCGCGGCCGACAAGCCCAAATACGCCACCAGCCCTGAGCGCGGATGGGGCATGATGCTGAGAGGTTGCTTCAGCGAGGACGTGGAAATCAGCAATCATGCCGTGAACGGGCGTTCCTCAAAGAGCTTCATAGACGAGGGACGCTGGCGGAAAGTGCTTGAACAACTTCGCCCTGGAGACTATGTGCTGATACAATTCGGGCACAACGACGAAAAGCCCCAGCCCGAACGGCACACGGAACCAGGGAGCACCTTCGACGCCAACCTGCGCCGTTTCGTCACTGAAACAAAGGCCAAGGGAGCCCATCCCGTGTTGCTCAACGCCGTGGTGCGGCGCAACTTCCATAAAGCCAGCAAGCAGAATGATGATGACGAGAAACTGAGAGACGCTAAATTCACGGGTGAAGACATCGTGAACAGCGACACTTTGATAGATACCCACGGAGCCTATCTTGTCTCTCCACGCAAGGTGGCGAAGGAAGAAGGCGTGCCTTTTATCGACGCCAACACCATCACCAAACAGATAGAAGAAAAACTTGGCCCCGAAGGTAGCCGCGAATTGCACATGTGGTATAAACCCGGAGAGATACCCACCATGCCCGAAGGCAGGCAAGACAATACACATTATAATATATATGGCGCGCGGGTAGTGGCCAACGCCATGGCTGACGCTATAGGAAAAGCTGTCCCCGCCCTCCAGCCTTACGTGCGCCACTACGACTACGTGGTTTCGACGGAAGGCAGGGGCGATTTCATGACCCTGCAAGAAGCGATTGACGCGGCTCCATCAGGCAAACCGGTCACCATACTAGTCTTGGGAGGCACATGGTCCAGGCCTACCATCCCACAAGGAAAGCAAGTGGAATTGGTGAGATACTTCAACGCCAAGATAGGGTGAACAAATTGGAATTTGTATAAATTACAACCCATTCTTGTAATTTTTCCAATATTTTCTTGGGACATATCACTATATTGCCTATATTCGCGGTATAAAACCAACAGCTCAACAAATGATGACAGAAAAAGAAGCACTACATCGCCTAGCTCGTGGCGGCATAAGGCCCTCCCTGCAAAGGCTTGCCATCATGGAGTATCTGCTCACGCACCGAACACATCCCACGGTGGATGACGTCTACAGCGGACTATGCGGCAGGATCTCTACGCTGAGCAAGACTACGGTATACAACACGCTGCGCATGTTCGCGGAGCGTCAAGTGGCAACCATGATCACCATTGACGACCACCACGTGTGCTATGACGGGGACATACATCCCCATGTGCACTTCTTCTGCCGCAACTGCGGAAAGGTCTACGACCTGATGGAAGAGGAGGCTCCCCGGCATGAGTCCCCGCTCAAAGTGGAAGGCCACCTGGTGGAAGAGCAACAACTCTATTACAAGGGGATTTGCAAAAACTGTTTGGAGGAACGGGGAATGACACACTGACCAAAGGTGGAAACCCCGCAAGACACCAACTATATTCATTCACTTAATACAAAAACATTATGAAGAAGAAATTCATTTGCACTGTTTGTGGATATATCCACGAAGGTACCGAGGCTCCCGAGAAGTGCCCCATCTGCAAGGCTGGCAAAGACAAGTTCAAGGAAATGGAAGACGCCGCTGGCGACTTGACTTTCGCTACCGTTCACGTTCCCGGACAAGCTTACAAGGATAACGTGACCGAGGAAGTAATCCAGGGTTTGAAAGACCATTTCAACGGAGAGTGCGGCGAGGTTGGCATGTACCTGGCCATGGCTCGCCAGGCAGACCGCGAGGGCTATCCCGAAATCGCCGAGGCCTACAAGCGCTACGCTTACGAGGAGGCTGACCACGCTTCCCGCTTCGCTGAGCTGCTGGGCGAGGTGTTCGGTGACACCAAGAGCAATCTCGAGGCTCGCATCGCCGCCGAGAAAGACGCTTGTGCGGACAAGTTCCGCATCGCCAAGTTGGCAAAGGAGCAAGGCTCTGACGCCATCCACGACACCGTTCACGAGATGGCCAAGGACGAGGCTCGCCACTGCGCTGGCTTCGCGGGTCTCTACAAGCGCTTCTTCCAGAAGTAACGGTATCTTATCTAAGACAAAAAACATACGGGGCTGGCGCACAACGCCAGCCCCGTTGCCGTATACAAGCCTCCCCAAATAACTTGAGTTCGACGAAAAATTGTAGAGGTGCCGTGATACATATAGCACCATGTTGTTGGAAATATTATGTCTTCCCACTTGTAGAGACGTGGCGTGCCGCATCTCCTGACAAGCAGATATGGTAATTCCATCATTCTCGCCAGGGGGACGCGGCACGCCACGTCTCTGCATTGGGGTTAGATTGGCAGGAAAAACAAGTTGTTTTCCTTCCCAATTCAAGTTATTTTGCCTGACAAAACAATTTATTTTCATGAGCGAAACAATTTGTTTTCATGAGCGAAACAACTTATTTCGCGAAAGGTGGAGAATGGCGTTCCCCGCCCTCGTGGCGCATCCACACGAGTAGCGAACTAGATGAGAACGGCAAGGAGGAGGACTAGGAGAGCACGGGAAAGCAGCCCTCCATGGAGGCTAGGGCTTCACGTCTCCGCTGGCCACTCTTTGGTAAATGCGCAGGCCGAACTCACGGGCCACCACCAAGGCGTAATCGAGCACCTGGCTCTGGAACCGCTCGAAAGGCTTCCACTCGGTGTAACGGCAGAAGCAATAAAGCTCCATGGGCAGTCCTTCCGGCGTAGGCTGCAGCATGCGCACCATGGAAAGGTAATCACCATTGGCGTCGGGGTGACGGTTCATGTAGCGCAACATATGGTCACGGAAGGCCTCGGTGTTGGCCACGGGCTCCGCGGCATGTGCCAGTTCGTCGTCTATGTATCCCCTCTCGGCATACCCCGCCAGCTCCTCTGGGGAGCAGAAGCGCAGGGAGTTGGCGTCGAGATGTACGGAAACCTTCATGCGCCTGCCTCCAGAGTTCCACATGGCACGCATGTTGCGGAAGGACTCGCTCACCAGCAAGTAGGGCGGTATGGTCGTGATGGTATTGTCGAAGTTCTGCACTTTCACCGTGGTCAGCGTCACTTCCTTCACGAAACCGTTAGCCCCGTGCCGCTCCATCGTTATCCAGTCGCCAGGACGGAGCATGTCGTTGGCGGTGAGCTGCACCCCCGCCACCAGGCCGAGGATAGTGTCCCTGAAGACGAGAGCCATGACAGCGGCCGAAGCGCCCAGTCCCGCCACGATGGTGGTGAGATTGGTGTCCATGATAATGCTCACCACGATGATGATACCGACCAGGATTGTGATGAGCGTAGCCATTTGGTAGACTCCCTTCAGGGGACGGTCTCGCAGCGTGCGGTGCTCATTGGAGATGTCGTAGAGGGAGCGGATGAAGGTGGTGACAAGCAGGATGGAGACAACAACTAAATAGACGGCACTCACCTTCAGCAGAAAGGCGAGGAGACTGGAGCCCCGGGCAAACACCAGCGGGAAGAGCGTATAGCAGACCAACGGGGGGATGAGGCGACGAACGGCCCGCAGCACGCAGGGATTGAGCAGGTAGTCGTCCCACTTGGCGGCGGTCTTCTCCACCACCTTGAGCACAAGTGGCTGCACCACGTAGCGGAAGGCCGCGGCACAGAAGTAAGCCAGCAGGCAGATGGCGCACACGCCCAGCAGGGGATAGAGCCAGCTGAGGGTGGAGTCGGCCACGCCCGCCTCTATGGCCCAGCCCTGCAGATCTTGGCGTATCTTGTCGGCGGGGGCTAGCGAAGTGGCGGCGATGAGCGCAGGGAGGATTTTCATCATGTCGGGGTTTAATGAGATTGTCTACCGCAAATATACGTGAAATTCTCGACATCCATGCCATTTCGCCTGGAAATCTTCATCCGCCAGGGCACATTTACCTCCTTCGAAGTCCGTTTACCCGATATTCGCGTGCGCCAAGGAAGCGAATCCTGTCCCCAAAAAATCACAGAGCGGCATCGTTGTGTTTTGCACGACTCCACAAGGCGAGGTTGCCGCCGCCCAAGGCACGGGGCTTCAGTAGCCCCATTCCACTTCCAGTTCCTCCTCGTCCAGGGGCTGCCGCCTGGCTGGGGGCAACCGCTTCAGCTTCCCCTCCTCGTCGAAAAGGCCATAAGTGGTGCGCAAAACCCTAAACTCCGTGCGCCTGTTCAACTGGTTGCATATCTCCCGCCTCTCGGGCGACAGGGTCTGTATGTATTCCTCGGTGAGCGACTGCCCTTCCTTCAGCCACGGATACCGCTCGGTGAGCTTCCCGCGAACCTGGCGGGGCTTCCCCTTTCCGTATCCCACGGCCGTCAGGCGGTCGGCAGCAATGCCATGTGCCACGAGATAATCCACCACCGCCTGCGCCCTGCGCTGGGAGAGCCGCCTGTTGTATTCGGCCGAGCCCTTGTAGTCGCAGTGTGCGCTCAGTTCTATCGTCACGTTGGGGTTCTCGTTCAGCAGAGTCACCAGCTCGTCCAGTGCCCTTGCGCTCTCTGGGCGGAGGGTGGCTTTGTCGAAGTCGTAGAAAATGTTATCTATCAGCACTGGAGCCGTTATGGAGGCGAGGGGAAATTGCAGGGTGTACTCCGTGGTCTCCTCCACAGTTCCTGGAGTCAGTTCCTCCTTATGGTTGAGGAAGCCGGGGCATGTCGCCATGACGAGATAGTCGACTCCAGGCTTCACTGGCTCGGTGAAACTCCCGTCGGCCCTGACGCTGACTTTCTTGTTCGTCCCGTCATTGCCCACGATATAGACCTGTGCCTCCTTCAGTTCGTATCCGTCCCGCTCATAGACCCATCCCCACATGGTCTGTGAGACCTCGGGATGGTAAAAGCAATAGAGGTGGTCGCGCCCCCGTGCGTCCCCGCGGTTGCTGCTGAAAAAGCCGCTATTGCGCCTTCCCTCAAAGGTCATGCCAAAGTCATCGCCCTCCGAGTTCAGCGGGTAACCAGGGTGGCTGAGCGTGTAGCGGCCCGTCTCCGGGTCCACCGTGGCCACGTATATGTCCAGCCCGCCCATGCCTTCATGGCCATCGCTGGAGAAGTAGAGGTCGCCATTGGGACGGAAAGTGGGAAACATCTCGTCCCCTGGGGTATTGATGGGCTCCCCAAGGTTCTCCGCACCACCCAGCCCCGAGGAAGTGAGCCTTGCCCTCCACAGGTCGAGCCCTCCCTTCCCGCCAGGCATGTCGGAGACGAAATACAGCCACTCGCCATCGGGCGAGACGGCGGGGTGGGCGTAACTGGAGAGCGTGTCGACGCTAATCTCCAGCGGGGAGGCCTCGCCCCAAGCGGCGTCTGAGCGGGGTGACACCACTATCTGCGCGTATCGGGGATAGGAGGGGTCGGTCACGCACCGAGTCAGATACATCTCCCGCCCGTCTGGTGAAAAACAACAGGCTCCCTCGTCGTACTCCGTGTTCAGCCCCGAGACTATCGCCTCTGGCTTACTCCACCTGCCCTGGTCATCCCTTTCGCTGAGGAAAATGTCACCTGGCTTGGTGCCCGTGATGCCGCTCAGCTCATCACCCTCAGCCTCGTTTCGGGTGGAAGTGAAGTAAAGCCGTTCTCCCTCCTCACCCTGCAGCATAGGCGAATAGTCTGCGCCGCGGGAATTGAGAGCGTCCATGCGTCTCACCGAGTATCGGCTTCCCTCTTTCTTCCAACGGGGAGCGAGACGCGACGAGCGCAACCCCTTCTGTGCCAGTTGGTCATCGGGCAGCGAGTCGAGCACGGCAAGGAACTCCCTCTCCGCCTCCCTATACTGTCCCAACTTCATAAGCTGGCGTGCCAGGAGAAGCCGGTCTTCAGTCCTCGCCCGCCCGTAACGCAAGGCGTTGCGATAGGCTCCCACGGCTCTTGCCGAGTGATTCGCCTTGGCATAACAGAAACCCATCTCGCGGGCTATCTCCCCCCGTTTCGGCCGTTCCTTCGGCGAGGTCTTCTGGTAGGCTTTCCTGTACTCCGTGGCCGCATCGTAATACTCTCCCAAGGCCAAGTACTTTTCGGCTCGCTTCAGGTTCCTGTCCGCTCCACAGCCCGTCAGCAGCAGGGCGTAACCCCACGCGAGAGCAACGATGGCCAAATGCTTGAATTTGTGACTCATAGTTCTTTCTTCATCTGTGTACATAACGTTACCCACCTTGTTTTATTGCCGCTCCAGCTTTGGTAAATACCCCGCATCAGCCCCCGCCATCTACCCCTACAGCTTGAGCCCTAATCGGCCAATAGACTTTGGGGGAATGTGGTCTTATGCGGTCCAATCACCTATTTGGGTTAAATAGCGAGACAAAGATTTTGTCCTTACGAGGAATTCGCGTATCTTCGCGCTAGATACATATATATATAATATAGCATGAGAAAAGCAACGGCACTGCTCCTGGCTCTCCTTGCGCTGGCCTTGGCCTCCTGCGGCGGGGGAAAACAGGGCGAGGAACGGCAGGCGGTGGACACGATTCCCCTGATGGTCACGAAGGTAAGGCAATGCAGCCGGCTTTATACGGCTGAGTACCAAGTGCGCAAGATTGTCACCCTCGATGACCGCAAGCGACTGGAGGGCACTTTCATGAGCCAAGACTTCAGCCTAGAGCTGCCAGCGGGAAGGCGCAAGGTGGCCATCCCCATTGAAGCCACGCTAAAGGCATATATCAACTTCGCCACTTTCGGGGAGGACAACGTAAGGCGGCGAGGAAACAAGCTGGAGATAATACTGCCCGATCCGAAGGTGGTACTCACGTCGAGCAAGGTAGACCATGAGGGGATTCGCCAATACGTGGCCCTCACCCGCTCCCGCTTCACCGACGAGGAGCTGGCTTCGCTGGAACGCCAAGGGCGGGAGTCGATACTGCAGAGCGTAACCCAGATGGGCATACTGGAAACGGCGCGGGAGAGCGCCGCGCGCACGCTCGCCCCCCTGCTGGCCGAACTGGGCTTCCAGGAGCGAGACATCAAGATAACCTTCCGCAAGGAATTCACCCAGGCCGACCTGGGCACCCTGCTGGACAAGACCTCAATGGAGCATGCGAATGAATACGATTACTAAATGGCAAGTGACGCTATCACTCCTGGCCCTGGCCGCGGCCGTGGTGGCGGCCTACTTGCTGGCACGCCCCCTGCTGGGGACGAGAGCCGAAGTGAAGCGGGAAGCCAAGGTGGCCATGTCGCCCACCATGGTGGAACGAGTGTCCGCCATAGGCCAGTGGGAGTTCCTTTCCATCAGCGACGAAGAGCTGGTGGACACTGTCAGGCACGGCTTTCTGGGCGATGACGAACTGGTGCGCATCTACTATGGCACCCTGCGCTTAGGCATAGACATGGGAAAGCTCGGAGCTGGCTGGGCCAAGGCCGAGGGTGACTCTCTCGTCTGCGTACTCCCCCCTGTGGGGCTGCTCGACGAGCGGTTTCTAGACGAGGCTCGCACGGTGGCCTTCCACGAGAGCGGGAAATGGACAGAAAAGGACAAAGCCGCCCTCACTGAACGGGCCGCGAGGCGAATGAAGGCGCGCTGCCTTACAAAGGAGAACCTGCGGCGCGCCGAGGACAACGCAAAGGCGCAGTTCAAGAACTTGATGAACGCCTTGGGCTATGAGCGGGTGAGTGTAAGATTCGAGAAAAAGAAGTAGCCATGCAGACAGTCAATGACCTCTTCGCCAACCTGAGCGCCCTCCTTTGGGGGTGGCCCATGATCATCCTCCTACTCGGTACCCACCTCTTCCTCACCATAAGGCTGCGCTTCCCCCAACGCCAGCTGCTCACGGCCATCCGCCTCTCTGTCAAGCGAGACAAACATTCAACGGGCGACGTGTCGCAATTTGGCGCGCTGGCCACAGCCCTTGCCGCCACTATCGGCACGGGCAACATAGTGGGCGTGGCCACGGCGGTAGCACTGGGAGGTCCCGGCGCCGTGCTATGGTGCTGGCTCACGGGCGTATTCGGTATCGCCACCAAATATGGAGAAGCGCTCCTGGCCATCAAATACAGAGTGAAGACTCCTGGCGGCAAGATGCTCGGCGGTCCCATGTACGCGTTGGAGCGCGGGCTGGGCTGGCGGTGGGCAGGCGCGCTCTTCGCCATCTTCACCGCTATCGCGGCATTCGGCATCGGCAACACCGTCCAGGCCAACGCCATCTCCACGCTCGTCCACCAGTCCTTTGGCCTTTCTCCCGTCGCCACAGGCGTGATACTCTGCCTGTTGACAGCGGCGGTGGTGCTCGGCGGCGTAAGGAGCATTGCCCGCGTGTGCACCATGTTCGTCCCCCTGATGGCAATCCTCTACGTAGCTGGCTGCCTTTACATCCTCTGCGTCAACCACGCCTATGTCTGGCCGGCACTGCAGCTGATATGCGAATCCGCCTTCCACCCTCAAGCCGCTGGCGCGGGCTTCGCTGGGGGTACGGTCATGCTGGCCGCCCGCTATGGCATCGCCCGCGGACTCTTCTCGAATGAGAGCGGCCTGGGAAGCGCGCCCATCGTGGCAGCGGCGGCGCAGACCCGCAATCCCGTGAGACAAGCGCTCGTCTCCAGTTCGGGCACCTTCTGGGATACCGTAGTTATCTGCGCCCTCACAGGCCTCGTCATCGTCAGCAGCGTACTGGCTTTCCCCGACATTGACTACCAAGACGGCGCGGAACTCACCCACGCCGCCTTCACCAAGATACCCGTGATAGGCGCTCCCCTGCTCACTTTCGGGCTCATCACCTTTGCCTTCAGCACCATACTGGGTTGGTGCTACTACGGAGAGCGGGCCATGGAGTATCTCAAGGGGCGGAAATGGATGCTGGCCTACCGAGTGCTCTACATCCTGGCCGTCTTCGCCGGCAGCGTGGCCAACCTGGCCATCGTATGGAACGTGGCCGACTGCATGAACGCTCTCATGGCCATCCCCAACCTGGTGAGCCTCCTGCTCCTCAGCGGAGTGATTGTCCGCGAGACACGTGAATTTCTCTGGAGCGGCAGATTGGACGAGGAAGCTCCCGCAAAGGTGTCGCCACCCGAAGGAAAGCGAGACTGAAGCGAAATGTCCCACACTATGGGCGACACCATGAAAAGCCCGCCCGCCACGGCAGAAAAACGGAAAATAATTTTGGCAATTCAGCTATTTCCGCTATCTTTGCACGGATTGCCGAAACGGAGACTCCCAAAGACGGAGCCCTCCCCTAACGGAATGGCAAGATAATGCCCCAAACGGACTTAACTATTTAATCATCATAACAAAACGGAAAAAATGAGAACGGTTTACGAATTTTCTGTCAAAGACAGGAAAGGCAAAGAGATGTCACTGCGGGAATATGCCAACGAAGTGCTCCTCATAGTGAACACCGCCACGAAATGCGGCTTCACCCCGCAGTATGAGGAACTGGAGAAACTCTACGAGAAATACCACTCCCAGGGCTTTGAGGTGCTTGACTTCCCTTGCAACCAGTTTGGCCAGCAGGCTCCAGGGACGGACGAGAGCATCCACCAGTTCTGCAAACTGACCTATGGCACTGAGTTCTCACGTTTCAAGAAGATAAAGGTCAATGGGGATGACGCAGACCCCCTGTTCAAGTTCCTGAAAGAAATGAAAGGCTTCCAAGGATGGAACGAAGAACACGAACTTACCCCCGTGCTCGACAAGATGCTGTCCGAAGCCGACCCCAACTACAAGCAAAGCCCCGACATCAAGTGGAACTTCACCAAGTTCCTTATCAACAAGAAAGGGCAGGTAGTGGCCCGCTATGAGCCTACCGAGAAGTTCGAGCGCATAGAGCATGACATCGAGGAACTCTTAAAGCTGTAACCATGGCCAAGGAATATCACAGATGCGTCATCATAGGCAGCGGACCCGCCGGATACACCGCGGCCATCTACGCCAGCAGGGCCAATCTGCGCCCCGTGGAGTATTGCGGCTTGCAACCTGGCGGCCAGTTGACGCAAACCACCATGGTGGACAACTTCCCCGGCTACCCATTGGGCGTGGACGGCAACCAGATGATGATGGACCTGAGGGAACAGGCCACCCGCTTCGGCGTAGACCTGCGCGACGGAGAGATTACCAAGGTGGACTTCTCCAAGCCTCCCTACCTCCTGACCACAGACAGAGGGGAAGAGATAGAGGCAGAGACCGTCATCATCGCCACGGGAGCCACGGCCAAGTATCTCGGACTCGACGACGAGCGCAAATACATGGGCCAGGGCGTGAGCGCCTGCGCCACTTGTGACGGATTCTTCTACCGCAAGAAAGTGGTGGCCGTAGTGGGCGGAGGCGACACGGCTTGCGAAGAGGCCACCTACCTGGCCAGTCTCTGCTCCAAGGTATACATGATAGTGAGGAAATCCTTCCTGCGCGCCAGTGACGCCATGCAACGCCGAGTAGCCGAAAACCCCAAGATAGAGATACTTTTCGAGCACAACGCCGTAGGGCTTTATGGCGAAAACGGCGTGGAGGGAGTACACCTGGTGAAGCGCATGGGCGAGACGGACGAGGAAAGATACGACCTGCCCATAGACGGCTTCTTCCTCGCGATAGGCCACCAACCCAACTCCAAGGTGTTCCAAGACTATATTGACACCGACGAGCAAGGCTACATCCGTGTCGACGGACTCACGCAGGCCACCAAGGTGCCAGGCGTGTTCGCCGCCGGTGACGTGTGCGACCCCCGCTATCGGCAAGCCATCATAGCGGCAGGCAGCGGCGCGAAGGCCGCTTTGGACGCGGAGAAATACCTCACGGAGATAGGCAAATAACCGGGAAAACACAGTGAGTCCCGCATATGATAAATGTACGCATGTGCATGCGTACATTTATCATGCTATATGACGCCGATAGGGATTTCTCCATCAACGGATAGGGAATTATCCCCCCAACCGCAGGGTAATGCCCTTGGACATATGGACAAAAGATCGTATCTTCGCGACATAACAACATGAAACCAACAAACAGACACACCATGAAACCAAAGATGACAAGACTATTGGCGATGTTCGCGATAGCGATTTCCGCCATGGCGTTCACAGGATGCGATGACGACGCAGAAGTAGCGTATCTATTGGAAGGCGCGTGGAAGGGAAACATGCACGTATACTCTTCCTACAACGGCCATGAGTACGCAGCCACCTATAGCGAGATAGAGTTTTACAGCGGTTACGACTCGGGCACGGGCATATGGGTAGACTACTATAGCAACGCCCCATGGGACTACGTAGCCAACCATATCACCTGGCGCGTGAGAAACGAGAACATCTATATCCATTTCGTCGAGGACGGCGTTGACGCGGTGATATATGACTATAGCCTGGACGACGGCTACTTCACGGGCTACGTGGAGGTTGCGGGAGGTGATTACGCCTACTTCCGCCTGACAAAGATCTACTCTCCCAACTGGGATGACGATTACTACTGGGGATACGATGGCTGGTGGAACAAGGCCGGCAATGACAGCCTGCCCATCACTCGAGGCACAGCGGCCCCTGACGAAATGCCTAAGCGCATATTCAAGAAATGACAAGCAAGGTAGCATATACCCCTGCGGCAAGCACACTCCTCCCAGGCCTCCTGCCTGGGAGGAGTTTTGTTTTACGGCTGGATGGATGGAATCCCGCGAACATCCATTCGCCCTGCCAAGCCCCAAACGCCCCGCAGCTGAAATGCGAGGCGCCACATCCCAGCGGGCGGCGCCGTCATCTAAAGCGAAGAAACGAGGCCACAGGGCGTCATGAAAAGGGCACGCGGAAGGTCTCTCCGCATATTTGACATCCGGGAAGACAACTTGTTTTCGCTGGCAAAACAAGTTAAATTGCCAAGCGAAACAATTTGTTTTCATTACCAAAACAATTTGTTTTATCAAACGAAATAACTTGTTTTGGCAACCACATCCCGCGAAGCAGAACGCCAAAGCGGATTGAAGCAGACGGATCCCCCCAATCCCCTCGCCCTATCCAATGGAAACAAAAGTGGGGTTTTGTTTTGTATTGTCTTCTTTTTCCATTATCTTCGCGAAAGCTAAGAGACGAATACCTTATTTTTGAAAGCATACCAAATGAGAAAGTACCATTATCACTGGCTTGGCGCCGCGGCATTGCTGGCTGTCACGCTTTCCTGTGGCGAAAAGAAGAAAGGGCCTGATGTCATCATCGCCAAGAAAGCCGAGAACAAGGCTTCCAAGGCCATCCAGTCCATGAGTGAATATACCGACTCCAGGCAAACAGAATGGGTGGGGTCAATCTACACCGTGGAGGTGAAACGGCAAAAAGACACCTCCTTGCCCGTGGTGACACTGGACGACAAGACAAGATACTACGACAACACCATCGCGGTAAAAGTCATCAGGAAAGACGGCAGCGTGTTCTTCAGCAAGAATTTCACTAAGGAGGATTTCGCAAGCTACCTGGACCCGCATACACGTGAGCGTGGCGCCTTGCTGGGCGTGGTCTTCGTAAGAGCCGAAGGAGACTTCCTGCTCTTCGCGGGCAGCGTAGGCTCACCCGACATGGCAAGCGATGAGTACGTGCCACTGGTGGTAAAGCTCTCCCGCATGGGAAACATATCCATCGCCCAAGACACGATATTGGATACGGAAAACAACTAAATAACGCGAGTCTGGCGAAGAGTTGTAGAGCCGCGGCGTGCCGCGTCTCTCATCAAGCAGATAGGGCAATTCCACAATTCTCGCCAAAGGAGACGCGGCACGCCACGTCTCTACATTTGGGATATGCGTAAAATGCAATTCATTGAACCCACGTTAAATAAAAAAGCCCCGCCCCTAAAAAAGGACGAGACCTTTAGTCACAGGAAATTATAAATTGAAATGTTCTGTCAGAATTTCGCCATCTTGATGGCATCCACGGCGCACTCATCACCCTTGTTACCCAATTTGCCGCCACTCCTGTCCTTGGCTTGCTGCAAGTCGTTTGTGGTCAAGAGACCATAGATGATGGGGATTTCCTGGGTGGCGTTGAGCCTGGCAATGCCATAAGTAACACCTTGGCAGATGTAATCAAAGTGGGGCGTCTCTCCGCGTATCACGCTTCCCAACACGATGATAGCGTCATAACCGCCATTGAGGGACATTTGGTGAGCGCCATACACCAACTCGAAACTCCCCGGCACGGTCTTTATATGGATGTTCTCCGTCAGGGCGCCATGCCTTTCCAACGTCTTTACCGCTCCGTCAAGCAACGCTCCCGTTATCTCGGGATTCCACTCCGCCACCACAATGCCAAAGCACATATTGCTGGCGTCGGGCACTTTGCTCTCGTCGTAATCGGAAAGAGGATGAAGTGAGGTAGCCATTATTTACCTGCCCTTTCTATATACTTGTCTATCTCGCCGCTCTGCACGAGCATGGAGTTGACGTACTTCTTCTTGATGTCTTGGTAGATGGTCAAAGCCTCGGCAGCCTTTCCCTCACTCTCCAAGATGGCACCCGCCTTAATCAAGAAGCTGGGAGAGAGGCTGTTGTTAGCGCCCTCGGCGGCCTCTTTGTCCGCCATGCTGGCAGCCTTCTTGAAAGACTCCACGGCCTTGGCGTTTTGCTTCACGTTGGCGTAAGCGTCGCCCAGCGCGGCAATGGCGGCGGGACTTATCATCTGGTCATCCGAGGGAGAATAAGCCTCCAGGTACTTCACGGCCTCGTTCCACTTGTCTTGCTTAGCATAGCACAGACCCGCGTAGAGATTGGCCAGGTTAGCAGCATCAGTACCGCTATAGTCACTGGCTATCTTCACGAAACCGGCGTAACCGGCACCGTCTCCCTTGAGCGCCTTGTCATACTGCTCGGCATTGAAATACTCTTGGCCCTTTCCCAACGCCGTGGAAGCCTTGTCCTCACGCGGACCTGCCACCTGCGAAAAATAGAGGAACACACCTCCCACCACTACGATGATGGCGATGATGGCAAGGCTTACCACTTTCTTGTACTTGGTGAAGATGGCTTCAGAGCTCTTCAGAGACTCATTTACATTGAGTGCCTGTTCGTTTTTCTTTGTCATTATCTTGTTTTTTGTTGTTACGGTTTTATTAAGCGTGGCAAAATTACATATTTTCCCGCATATGGTGAAATTTATTTTCATCTTTTTTCGTGTTTTCCCCGAAATCCAGTAACTTTGCATGCGCATATACCCGCTTACGTTATGATTTTACGAGACATTTCCATTCTGCACTACCGCAACATCGAGACGGCCAATCTCAGCCTCTCGCCACGGATGAATTGCCTCGTGGGCCACAACGGGGCTGGCAAGACAAACCTTCTTGACGCCGTATACTATCTTTCTTTCTGCCGCAGCGCTTTCAATCCCGTAGACTCGCAAGTGATGGAGCATGGAGCCGACTTCTTCATGCTGGAAGGCCACTACGAAGACGAGGAGGGAACGCCAGAGCAAATACATTGCAGCATGAAGAGGGGAAGCAAGAAGCACGTGAAACGCAACCAAAAAGAGTACAAGCGGCTGTCGGCGCATATTGGCCTGATACCCCTGGTGTTCGTCTCGCCCTCAGACGCTCTTTTCATCGAGGGCGGCAGCGAGGAGCGGCGCAAGCTGATGGACGTCGTCATAGCCCAATATGACCCTACCTATATAGACGCTCTCTCTCGATGCAACAAGGCGTTACAGCAGCGCAACGCCCTGTTGAAGCAGGAAGGAGAGCCCGACCTGGCCTTGCTGGAGCTATGGGAAGAGGAAATGGCCGCGCAAGGCACGTTGGTTTACCAAAAGCGGGAGGCCTTCGTAAAAGAGTTGATACCCGTATTCCAAGACATCCACCAACAGATATCCGGCGGCAACGAGCAAGTCTCCTTGCGCTACATGTCACACGGGCAGCGAGGAGACCTGTTAAAAGTAATCCAGCAAGACCGCTTCAAAGACCTGGCCGTGGGCTATAGCCTCCACGGCGTGCACCGAGACGAACTGGAAATGCTCATAGGCGGCTATCCCATAAAGCGGGAGGGCAGCCAAGGACAAAGCAAGTCATTTGTCCTGGCGTTGAAGTTGGCGCAATTCAACTTCCTGTGTCGCACAAGCAGCAACACAACGCCCATATTGTTGCTCGACGACATATTCGACAAGCTGGACGCCCGGCGCGTAGAAGCCATCGTGAAACTGGTTTCGGGCGATGGCTACGGGCAAATATTCATCACGGACACCAACCGCGACCACCTGGACAGCATCCTGAGAGAGAATGCCATGGACTATAAGATATTCGAGGTGGAAGGCGGAGCCATCAACTTGAAGGAGGAGAAAGAATGTTCCGCAGAAAAATAAAACCCATTTCGGAACTTGTATCCCAGTCGCTACGGGACAACGGACTGGAAAAGCCCTTGCTGCAGAAACGCCTGATGGACAATTGGGCGCAAGTGGTGGGTCCCACGATAAATCAATATTCCTCGTATAAGTACATCAACAACAAGACTCTCTACGTGAAAATCACCAACCCCTCGCTGAGGGCAGACTTGTCGATGATGAAATCGGAATTGGTAAAGCTGCTCAACAAAAGCGTGGAAAGCATGGTCATCACCGACATCCGCCTATTCTGAGAAAACGACTTCATCCATCGGCTGGTCAAAGTCACCTGTTGGCACCCGCTCCACCAACTGGAAGCCATAACAGACACCTATCTTATAAGATTGGCTTACCTTGGGCAAGAAGCGGTCGTAATATCCCTTTCCCCTACCCAACCGATTGCCCGCGGAGTCAAAGGCCATACCAGGTATTATCGCCACGTCTATCGCGTCATAACGGGTAAAATCTTCTCCAGTGGGTTCAATGATATGGAACGCACCCTCCCGCGTATAATCCTCTCCCTCATACGTCCGCAACACCATCTCGCCCGGGCCTGTCACCACGGGCAAGAGGACTCGCTTCCCCTCGCCTTGAAGGGAGCGTATCAAGCAAGCCGTGTCTACCTCGTCGGGCAAGGAAGCATAGAGCATCAGGCAACGGGCATCCCTCACCCGGGGATGCCGCAAGAGACGTTGTGTCACGTCGCCCGATTGCCTCTTCAAGTCCTCGGGTATGGCCTCCCGCTTGCGTCGCCTTATCTCCCGGCGCAGGATTTCCTTCTCGTCCACGCTTACTTCTTGGCGTTCTTGGCTGGCTTCTTCACCGCCTTGGGCTGGGGCTTTTGGGGGAAAGAAGCATGGCGAGCGAATACGTCGAGCGCTTCTTTCACCACGGGATCATCTTGGTTGAGATACATATTGAGTGCCTCTTCGTCCAGGATGTTATAGATAACGCGGCTCTTCAAGTATTCCTCCAAGAGATGACGGGACTTCTTGATGAGCAGGTTTCTGCGGCGCAAGCCGTTTTTCTCGGCATAGCTGACAAATTTATCCACCAGGTTTTGCTTGTCGAGATAAGCCGAGAGCGACTCCATATCGTCATACTCACTCAACTGAGGACGGTTCTCGTCTGTATAGTTAAAAGCGAACTGCAGTATCAGGCCGCTCATTACCGCCTCCTTATAATAAGAGGTGTAATTGGTCGTGTCTTCCGGAATGAAGATATCTGGGGTGATGCCTCCACCGCCATACACCTCCCTGCCCAGGGAAGTGTGATAGATAGGGCCTGTATGCTTAATGCTGTCTTGCGAGAAGAACTCTCCATGCTGGTAACGGCTGATGAGGTCTTGCTCATATTCCGCGCTGCCGCCCATCGTATAAGGCTTCTGTATGCAACGCCCAGACGGCGTATAGTAACGGGCTATGGTCAGCCTTATCAGGCTATGGTCAGGGAACTCAATCTGTTGCTGCACCAATCCCTTTCCGAAAGAGCGTCTTCCGATAATCATGGCCCTGTCATTGTCCTGCAACGCTCCAGCCAGGATTTCGGAGGCAGAGGCCGACCCTTCGTTGATGAGCACCACCAAGGGCAACTTGGTATACTGTCCCGTCCCATCGGTATTATAGTTAGTGCGGGGCGATTTGCGTCCTTGGGTATAGACGATGAGCTTCTTCTCGCCCAGGAACTCATTGGCAATGGACACTGCGGAATTGAGATATCCACCCGTATTGTCCCTGAGGTCAATCACCAAGTTGCTGAATCCCTCCTGGGAGAGCTTGGCCAAAGCCACGAGCAATTCGGGATAGGTAGACTCACCGAAGTTCTTGATGCGAATATATCCCGTATGCTCATCCAGCATATAGGCGGCCGTTATGCTCTTCTGCGGTATCTCGCCACGGGTCACCGTATAGGTCAATATCTTCTTGCTCTTGTAACGTTGCACACCTATCTTCACCTTAGTGTCCTTGGGTCCTTTCAGCCTGTGCTTCGCCTCATATTCGGTCACCACTTTTCCCACGAATGGCTTGCCGTCTATGGCTACTATCTTGTCTCCCGCCAAAATGCCCGCACGCTCGGCAGGGCCGTTCTTGATAACGTTCTGCACGCGTATGGTATCCTGCCTGATGACAAACTCAATGCCCACGCCAGAGAAAGAGCCTTTCAATTCATCGCTGGCCGCCTGCACCTCCTTGGCGGTCATATACACTGAATGGGGGTCTAGCTCTGACAATATCTTGGGAATGGCCAAGTCCACCAACGAGTCGATGTTCACCTCGTCCACGTATTGGTCGTCGATAATATGCAGCAGGTTGCTCAAGCGGTTACTTCCCGAATTGATAATGCTCAGTCGATTCCCGCCAAAATGACTGGCGAAAAACGTCCCGATAAATATACCCGCCACTACACAGGCCGCCAATATCAGTGGCATGAACCTGCTTTTATTTCGTCTGGGTTGTTGCGTCTGGTTCATTGTCCTCAGGGTTTAAATATATCACTTCTATGCCAGCCCTTTTCAACAGGTTGACACCATCTTCCAATCTGTATTTCTCCGCGTATACCACTCGCTTGATTCCTGCCTGTATAATGAGCTTTGAGCACTCCAGGCAGGGAGCCGCGGTAACGTAGAGCGTGCTGTCCTCACTATTGTTGGAGCTGCGGGCCAGCTTCGTGATGGCATTGGCCTCGGCGTGCAGCACGTAAGGCTTGGTCACGTTGTCCTCATCTTCACATACATTCTCGAATCCGCTCGGAGTCCCATTATAACCGTCGCTGATAATCATCTTGTCTTTCACTACCAGCGCGCCAACCTTCCGGCGTTGGCAATAGCTGTTCTCCGCCCAGATGCGAGCCATGCGCAAATAGCGCAAGTCCAGATAGTGTTGTTTATCTCTTGATGCCATTTCTTTCCAGCAATGCGTCTATCGTGGGTTCTCCACCTTTAAATCTTTTGTATAATGTCATGGGGTGCTCGGTGCCTCCCTTTGAGAGTATATTGTCACGGAAGCTCTTGGCGGTAGCCTTGTCGAAGATGCCATGCCGCTTGAACACGCTAAAAGCGTCCGCGTCGAGCACTTCCGCCCACTTGTAACTATAGTAACCCGCGGCGTATCCTCCCGCCATGATATGGGAAAACTGGGTGGTCATGCAGGTGGTGGGCAGCTGCGGGGCGATGATGGCTTTCTTCCAAGCTTCTTTCTCAAAAGGAATAATGTCTTGTTCAAAAGGCGCTTGTTGTGTATAGTATGCCATGTCGAGCAACCCTAGACTTACTTGTCGCAGGCAGGCCACGGCCGCCATGTGGTTGCGGCTCTTCTTGATACGCTCAATCAACTCGTCTGGCAAAGGCTCCCCCGTCTGGTAATGGAAGGCGAAAGTACGCAGGAAATCCTTCTCCACGGCGTAATTCTCCATGAATTGAGAAGGCAATTCCACGAAGTCCCACCACACGTTAGTACCCGAAAGGGACTCGAAACGAGTATTGGCGAACATGCCGTGCAGACTGTGCCCAAACTCATGAAGGAAAGTTTCCACCTCGCTCAACGTCAGGAGAGAGGGCTTTTCCTTGGTGGGTTTGGTGAAATTCATCACCACGCTCACATGGGGTCTTACGTTCTCGCCTTTATCCGTAATCCATTGACCTTGGAAATCTGTCATCCACGCGCCATCGTGCTTTCCCTTGCGAGGATGGAAGTCGGCATAGAAAACCGCCAGGTAACTGCCATCCTCGTCAAAGACTTCATAAGCTTTCACGTCGGGATGATAGACGGGTATCTGCTTGTTCTCACGGAAAGTGATGCCATAGAGGCGGTTGGCCAATCCAAACACGCCCTCTATCACCTTTTCCAACTGGAAGTAAGGCCGCAGCATCTCGGCATCGATGTCATAGCGTTCCATCTGCAGCTTGTGGGAATAATAGCTGAAGTCCCATGGCTGCAATTCAAAATCGTCTCCTTCCATCTTTCTCGCCATCCGCGCCACGTCTTCCCTTTCCTCTAAAGCAGTGGGCTTATAGGCTTCTATCAGTTGGTCGAGCAATTGATATACGTTGGCGGGAGAACCGGCCATGCGGTGTTTCATCACATAGTCGGCATAAGTATCATAACCTAACAGCTGGGCCATTTCCCGCCGTAGGTTAATCAATCGCTTGCAAATCTCCAGGTTATTGGCGTCATTGTCACGGGCACCCTGTGTGGCGTGTGCCATATAGAAACGCTCCCTCAGTTCCCTTTGGTCTGAATAGGTCATGAAAGGACCATAGCTAGGATAGTCCAGTGTAAACACCCATCCATCCATTCCCCTGTCATGCGCTTCTTTCTCCGCGGCTTCCCTGGCTGTGTCTGGCAGTCCCGAGAGCTGCGCCTCATCGGTGATATGCAGGGTGAAGTCCTTGTTCTCCTTGAGCAGGTTCCTGGAGAAGCGCAATCCCATGAGACCCGCTTCCTCGGTCAGCTTGCGCAACTTCTCTTTTCCTTCCTCGGAAAGCAACGCACCGCTCCTCACGAAGCCGTCATAGGTTTTCTCCAACAGCATTTCCTCCTCGGGCGTGAGTTGCCCGTGGTGCTCATATACGTACTTCACCCGCTGGAAAAGCTTGGGGTTGAGCATGATGTCGTTAGCGTGCTTCGTGAGCAACGGGCTTAACTTCTGCGCCAAGTTCTCCATATCATCGTTGGTCTCCGCGCTCATCATACACGAGAACACGTTCCCCACCCTCTCCAAGAGATCATAATAATGCTCTCCCTTGTCCTTGAAAGTACGGGAAATGGTATTCTCAAACGTGGGTTCCTCGGGGTCATCGATAATGCGTTGGGTAGCCTCATCGTCTCTTCGCATGCCCTCCATGAAGGCTTCCTCGTAATCCTCAAACCGAATGCGGTCAAAAGGCACTGTCCCATGGGGGGTATCGTAAGGCTCAAAAAAAGGGTTTCTCCTGCTTATGTTATCAGTCATACTAACGAAATCGATAATTTGCGCGAAGTTAACGAAATTATTTTGTCCTCACCCCATCAGGCGATAGATTTAACATCCTTTACACCAGCAACCGTTCCATGGCGGGTATTTCCATGCGGCCACGATAAAGCCGCAAGAGGCCTTGCGCTTCCATCTGGTGAAGGGCGGCTGATAAGTCTCGCCTGCTCAAGTGGAGTTCCTCACCTAGCCTTCTTACCTTAACGAAGACCGTCTTCCTGCCTGAAGGGAGAAAACTGTGACGTTCCAAGAACAAAGCTATTGTTTCTCGCGGGGAGCGAGGCGACTGGCGGCACAATAAGTCTTGCGCTCGCTGCGCCCTGGTGGCGATAATGTTCACCAGGTTAAGCCTGGCCAATTCAAACTCCCTGCACAGGCGGGCCACTTCGCGCTTGTGGAGCCCCATGGTGTTGCAAGTGGTCTGGGCGAAAAACGTCTTGGTAAGACGCTGGTTGAGCCCGTAAAGTCGCTCTGGTTGCAGCAATTGGGGCGCGGAAACCATTTCTTCCAGTCGAAATCCTTTATCCTCCGATTCGCTCACCACTTTCATCTCGCCCCGCGACAAGAAGCGCAACTGGTCACAGGGCATCCCTTTAGCCGCGATGATTTCCCCCGGCTCATACTTTCGGAAGTCAAAACGAGTCTGTCCCGCCACTAAAGAAAGGTCGCTTTGGCTAAAACCCATGAAGAGCGGCAGGGTCATCAACTTCTCGTAAGACCCGATGTCATTCATGGATTGACTATCTTTTCCTTCAATTTCGGGGAATACCACACGGCGTTCTTGCCCTGCGGGTCACTATATATCAGGTAGACCATCAGTTCCGGATGCTCCTTCAACACTTTCATAGTGCCTTCCATGCCAAGCACCATGAAAGCTGTAGCGTACGCGTCGGCTTGGGCACAGCTTTTAGACAATACCGTGGCGGAAAGAATATTGTGCTGCACAGGATATCCTGTCTTGGGGTCTATGGTATGGGCATACTTCTTGCCCCCCTTGTAATAAAAGTTACGATAGTTTCCGCTTGTGGCCATCGCTATGTCGGTCACGTTGATGACGGTCTGCAGTTCCTGCGCGGTTCCCAAGGAATCCTCTGTGGGCTTGGTCACCCCTATGCGCCAAGGCAAACGTTTCTCGTTGATGCCGCGAGCCACGATTTCCCCGCCTATCTCTACCATATAGTTGTTGATGCCCCTCGCCTTGAGCATCCTCGCCACCCGGTCACATCCATATCCCTTGGCGATGGCGCTGAAGTCCAGGGACACTTCGGGGTATTTCTTCTCTATGCGCTTGGCCTTGGTAAGCCTTATCTTGTCCATTCCCACGTATCTTCGCAAGCTATCCACCTTGGCGGTGTCCGGCATTTGCCTGGCTTTATAGCCAAATCCCCACGCGTTTACCAATGGCGCCACGGTCACATCGAAAGCACCGCCTGTATTGTCGCTCACCTGGCGAGCCAAGTCATACACCTCCAGGAAACTATCGCTCAGCTCGGCTTTCTCCCCGCGGTTGATTTTGCTCACGATGGATTGCTTGTTAAACATGGAGAAATCCGCGTCCACTTTCCTCAATTCATCCTCTATCTCCTGCCGCAAGTCCTCCTCGCCTTGATAGGTGATGTTGTAAACCGTGCCGAAAACAAAACCGGAAATCTTTTGATAGGGCATGCTACGCTGTTGGCTGATGATAATGACAGTGCCTACCACCAGCAGCGTGAGCAACGGCAATTGCCAAATGAGCTTCTTGCGATTCATTGCCTTATAATTCAAACGTGAGATTAAACGTACCGCCTATGCGGCTGTTGCTATTGCGGCCAAAACCAGGGACATACCATGGCTCGCCCGCCTCGCCCTCGCTGTGAAGAAGCCTGCGCCTGTAACGTATGCTCCACCCCATGCGGAATGGGCCTGCCACTTTCACGTCCACGCCGAAACAGGCTTCCAGCCAATGGCAGCTGCCCGAGTTGTCCAGCGAGACAAACTCCGAGCTTCCGCCCCACACAGGGTCTTCGAGCGGGCTTTCCCGTTCGATGTCATACTTGAAAGTGGTGAAAGCGTAGCGGAATCCGCCATAGAGACGGTAGATGTCATGCTTGTTCTTGAGCAGGTTCCAGTCACACCCCACCCTGAAGTAAGGCGCGCTGGTCTTGTATTTCAAGAGCGTGGTCTCGTCGGAAGCGTCCGCCACGCCCAATCCCAGCTCCACCACGGGATACCATCGGTCTTTCAGGTTGACCCTGAGTGCCGCCTCATACTGGCCGTAATCACTGAAGAGCATCTGCCCCACTCCCAGGGCATCCACGGAGACGGCCACGTTCCTGAAGAAAGGAATGCCGTCTGCCCGCGCCTCCCCTTCTTCTTGCGCCCTGGCCTGGCCAGGAGCCAGGAGCAGCAGACTAGTCAGCAGGACGGAAATAGATGAGGAAATGAGGTTGTGTCGTGTCATAAGTCACTTCAGGGTTGTTGATCACTATGGAGTCTATGCGTTCCGTGGTCCAGGATACGTCTGTGATGGTGTGGAAATAAGACGGATTACAGTCCACCGACTCGAAATGGGGATGGTTCTCCTTGGTCACGGTCACCTGGTCTACGGTCACGTTGCCGAAAGTATCACGCAACTCCACGAAAAAAACGTCTTGGGGCTGTGTATAGCTCATGGGCAAGATAAAGCTGTCAACATCTACGTCGCGGTTGATGAGCACGCTGTCTTCACCCGTGGTCTTGGTGGTGGAGATGGTAAGCGTGTCCACCAACGTGGTCACCAGTCCCGCCAGCTTGTAATTGGCATGGGTGGTGTTGTTGAGGGGGCAGTCTATACTACTGCATCCAGCCATCAGCATGAGCCACGCCACCAATATGATGAAACTAGTTCTCATGCCTTATCCTTATCTCCTTCTCTATTTGGTAATCGTTTCTGCCGCTGCTGCTCCTGCTCACCAAGTCTCCCAGGAATCCCGCCAGGAAGAGTTGCGTTCCTATCAGCATGCAGGTGAGGCAAATATAGAAGTAAGGCGAGTCTGTCACCAACCGCTGGGGAATGCCATGCGCCAATGCCCACAGCTTGTCGCAGCCGATGATGGCCAGGGCGACGAAGCTGATGAAGAAAAGAATGGAGCCCAGGAAGCCGAAGACGTGCATGGGCTTCTTGCCGAAATCGCTCAAGAACCAAAGCGAGATAAGGTCCAGGTAACCATTGAAAAAGCGGTTGAGCCCGAACTTGGAACGGCCATATTTACGGGCCTGGTGGTGCACCACCTTCTCCCCTATGCGGTCAAAGCCAGCGTTCTTGGCCAGGTAAGGGATGTATCGGTGCATCTCTCCATAGACTTCTATGTTTTTCACCACCTCCCGGCGATAGGCTTTCAAGCCGCAATTGAAGTCGTGCAGGTTGTGAATGCCGCTGATTTTGCGGGCGGTAGCATTGAAAAGCTTGGTCGGGATGGTTTTGGAGAGCGGGTCGTAACGCTTCTTCTTATACCCGGAAACCAAGTCATACTTCTCTTTCATAATCATGTCATAGAGGCCGGGTATCTCGTCGGGAGAGTCTTGCAAGTCCGCGTCCATGGTGATGACCACGTCGCCGCTGGCTTCCTTGAAGCCGCAATAGAGCGCGGGGCTCTTTCCGTAGTTGCGGCGAAACTTGATGCCTTTCACCTCTTGCCACTTCTGGGCAAGCTCCTCTATCACGTCCCAAGAGCGATCGGTGGAGCCATCATTGACGAAAATCACCTCATAGGTATAGTCGTGCTCCTTCATCACTCGCTGTATCCAGCTGAAAAGCTCGGGCAGTGACTCTTCCTCGTTATACAAAGGAATCACTACCGATATGTCGGGACAGTTGGGCTCGGGTTTCTCGTAATCGTGTAATCTATCCATAGTCATCTCATTGTTTACGGGTTGGGGTGGGATTTGCCTTGGAGCGCCAATGCCCTATCCAGGCTATCAAGGGCGAGAGAACCGCGCCCACCAGCAGATCTCCTATCATGAAGGCGGAGACCCATGCCAACGGGGTAATGCCATTGAGGGCTTCCGTCATCCGCGCGGCCTGCTCCGGGTCTATTCCCTGCGCGGTCTCCAGCACTTGCCGGTAAGTCTCCACCACGTATTGCAGGTAAGAAGCGTCCAAATAGCGCAAATACAGGAATTGCGCCACCGTGAGCAACAACGTAGCGCACCCAAAGACATGGGCGCAATAGAGCAGCGCGCGTCCAAAGGAAATGTAGCCACCAAGCGCCAGGTCACGAAACTTCCCCAGGCGGAAAGCCACCAGGAATGGAGTGGCCAGGGCCAGCACGTTGGACAACATCGCCAGGGCAACGGATTCCAGGGAGAGCATGGCGCAAACAAAGCTCACTATCCATGCGGCCCCGAGTATGGCTCCATCTTGCCGCGCGAAGGCGCGTAACTGCTTCAAGTCTTGCGGTGTCATCGTCGCTAGTTTATGTTGGTCTGAATCAAGCGCGAAATTACATATTTTTTTTCACACCGCTCTCGTTGCCCCGCTTTTTTTATGTTTTATTATCTGCGAGGCAACGGGAGAAGCAAGGGATTTTTCACCTGTTTGACGGGAAAGGCAGACAGCGGCTTGTTCCCGCGGCCTTTGCGCAAAGTTCCAAACAGGCAGGTCACAAACCGCTTCCATATAGGAAGCAAAACCGGAAAAGCTAATCAATAATCGCATTCCACGACGTGAAATAACTATTCCACGTCGAGAAACAGCCATTCCACGTCGTGGAATAGCTATTTCACGTCGTGGAACAGACTTTATCCTTAGCTTTCCGCGGTTTATATACTATGTAAAAGCGGTTCATATACTATATAAATCAGGAAGAGGGTAAAAGCCCGGGGAAAAGAGAGCGAATTTACAAAAAAATCTTAAGGGCATTTGTTTCTCTCGGGATTTTTCATTATATTTACCGCAAAGAAAGAGAATAACCCTTAAACCTGACAAATATGACAACTGCTTACATCATCATCGCCATTGGTGTGGTGGGCGTGCTGACCATCGTGGTGAGCGTCTATCTGCACAAGAAACACATCCATTACCATGAGGATGACCTGAAACAAGCCATCGACGAGTATTTTGACAAGTTGGGGGAAGACGCCGTCAGCGAGCGGGTCATTTGGCAGATGATACAAAAAAGGTATAACTGCTCCCGCAAAGACACGCTCTACCTGGTGGGGCTTGCCCGCAAACGAGGCTTTATCACGCAAGTGGACGGGAAAGTGAAGCGCGGCTGAGAAGTTCTCGCCATTGGGGACATATCTCCGACAAGGGCTTTGTCACGAAGTCCCGCTCCGCCATGAGCGGATGGGGAATGACAAGCTGGGGTGTCTCCAGGCGTAATTGGTCATAAAGCAGGATGTCGATGTCTATCACCCTGTCTTGGTATTGCCCGTCCACGGTCTTGTGGGTACGCCCCATCTCCCGCTCTATGGCCTGCGTGGCCAAAAGCAACGGCAGGGGCTCCAAGTCGGTCTCCACCCGCAGGCAGGCGTTGATATAGTCGTGGGGCGAGCGATAGCCCCAGGGCTTGGTTTGATACAAAGAGGAGCGAGCGGACACCATGCCCACTCGCCCCTCTATTTTTTTCGTGGCCTCCGCCAGGTTGGCTTCCCTATCGCCAAGGTTGGAGCCCAACGCCAAGTAAACAATCGCCATCAGTCGTTAAGTATCAACAGGGAATCACCATAGCAGCCAAACTTGTAACCGTTGTTGACGGCCAGCTCGTAAGCCTCCATCACCTTGTCATAGCCTCCGAAAGCGGCCTGCATCATCAGGAGCGTGGATTCCGGATGGTAGAAATTGGCTACCATGCAGTCCGCCAATCCAAAGTCATAGGGCGGGAATATGAACTTGTTGGTCCAGCCGTCGTACTCTTTCAGGTAACCATCCGTGCCCACGGCTGTCTCTGTAGCCTTCACCACGCTGGTGCCCACGGCGCAGACATGGCGGCCTGCCTGCTTGGTTTCATTCACCAACCGGCACGCCTCCGCGCCTATCAGCATCTGCTCGGAGTCCATTTTGTGCTTGGTAAGGTCTTCCACCTCTATGGGATGGAAATTGCCCAAGCCGCAATGCAGGGTGATATAGGCGAAATTGAGTCCCTGTATCTCCATGCGCTTCAGCAGCTCTCGGCTGAAATGGAGTCCTGTGGCTGGCGCGGTGACGGCTCCCTCATTGCGGGCGAAAACACATTGGAACTCATCCACGTCCTCGGGCGTAGCGTGATGGTCAGGCCGTCCGTCCAACACGTAACGTGGCAAAGGCGGTTCTCCCAGCGAGAAGAGGCTCTCCTTGAACTCCTCATGGCTTCCGTCAAAGAGAAAGCGCAACGTGCGCCCACGGCTCGTGGTGTTGTCTATCACCTCCGCCACGATAGTTCCCGTCTCATCGAAGAACAGCTTGTTGCCGATGCGTATCTTCCGGGCAGGCTCCACCAATACGTCCCAAAGGCGCATCTCCTGGTTGAGCTCCCTCAAGAGAAAGACCTCTATCTTGGCGTCAGTCTTTTCCTTGGTGCCGTAAAGGCGGGCGGGAAACACCTTGGTGTCATTGAAGATAAAGGTATCTCCCTCGCCAAAATAGTTCAAGATATCCCTGAAATCGAGAAAGTTGCCTTCCATGGGATTTCCGGCCTCGTCTTTCTTGTACATTTCTATGACACCCGTCTTCTTGTGAAGCACCATCAGCCTGCACTCGTCGCGGCGAGTAACCTGGAAGGTGCGGGTCTCTCCGCCGCGAGTGGTGAAAACGCGCTCTGTGGTGTGGGGATATAATGCCACCTGCTCAGCGGGCAGGGTAAACTTAAACTGCGATAACTTCATGCTAGGGAATCTCCTTTCTGGTTTGTTTCTTTATTGTAGGTCGTATTCTATATCTTGCCGGTCTAGCCAGCCCTGAAAGTCTTCGTAGCTCACGCAATCGGCCACGGTGATATCTCCGGAACGGGTGCGCCGGAGTGACGTAAGGTAAGCGCCGCTTCCCAAAGCCCTGCCTATGTCCCGGGCCAAAGCCCTTATATAAGTCCCCTTGCCGCACCTGACGCGGATATCCATTTGCATGGTCACCGGATCGAAACGGGTAAGCGATATCTCGTCTATCCTTATGCGCTTAGGGCTCAGTTCCACGCTCTCGCCCGCCCTTCTCAGCGCGTAAGCGCGGTCACCATTCACCTTCACCGCGCTGAAGGTGGGGGGAACCTGGTCTATCTCTCCCTCGAAACCTCTCAACGCCTGCTCTATGGCCTCGCGGGTGATATGCTCCGTGGGATAGGTGGCGTTCACCTCGTGCTCACGGTCATAGCTGGCCGTTGTGGCACCCAGTTGCAACGTCGCCTCATACTCCTTCCCATGGGTTTGCAGCGTCTCTATCCGCTTGGTGGCCCTGCCCGTGCAAAGCACCAACACGCCCGTGGCCAGGGGATCCAAAGTGCCCGCGTGGCCTATCTTCACTTTCCTGCCCAGCTTTTTGGTGAGCAGATAGCGAACATGGGCCAAGGCCTTGAAGCTGGTGATGCCATAGGGCTTGTCTATGGCGAATATCTCTCCCTTGAAAAAATTCATCAATCTACCATCTGCAATGAATGCCCCGTGGCCAAAAGGATGATGAGCACCAGTCCCACGACAATGCGATACCATCCAAACAGCTTAAAGCCATACTTGGCAAGGAAATTCACGAACCACTTCATGGCTAGCAAAGCCACCACGAAAGCCACGGCACAGCCCACGAGAAGCATCGTGATATTGTGGGCGTTGACCCAAGTGGCATCGCCGCTCATCATCTCCAGCACGTCTAGCAGGGTGGCACCCGCCATGGTGGGCACGGCCAGGAAGAAAGAGAATTCGGCGGCACGCCTGCGGGTAAGTCCTTGTTGCATGCCTCCCACAATAGTGGCCATGGAGCGGGAAACTCCCGGAATGACGGAAATGCACTGGAAAAGACCCACGATAAAGGCCCTGCGCTCGGTCATGCGGTTTTCCTTGGTGCCCTTATTGAATATCTTGTCACAGAAGAGCATGAACACACCGCCCACCACGAGCATGATGGCTACCACCTCCACGCTGTCGAGCAACCAGCCAAGCAAGCCTGACTTCTTGGACAACAGGCCGATGACCACCGCGGGCAGTACGCCCACCACGAGCAGCCAATAGAAATAGAATTTATGTTTCAGCCTGCCCCAAGTGCCTGCGCCTTCAGGAGCGGGGGAGTGGTCTAAGCGGAAGAAGCGCTTCCAGTAAAGGCACACCACAGAGAGGATGGCTCCAAACTGTATGATAAAGGTGAAAGCGTGGACGAAGGGGTCGCCCTTTCCCACGCCCAAGAGGTTTTGGGCGATAATCATGTGACCTGTGGAGGAGACGGGCAAGAACTCCGTGAGTCCTTCCACGATGGCAATGATAATAGTCTGAAATAAATCCATCAGTCTTGCTTTTCGTTTTTAGGTTTGTGAACTATCGCGTAAATGATACCCAGAAAACCCACCAGGGTAATGACGGGAGCCACCTTGACGCGCATTGTGCTGAATACAGCGGGGTCGAAAGTGGTTTCAGAAGAACCGCCGCCGCTCATCAGGATGAATCCTATGATAACTATCGCCATGCCTATAGCCAACAAGATGAAGTTGGCCTTGGTGAAAGCCAGATTGTTTTTGTCCATTATCGTAACAGTTTGATTGCTTGTTATATCTTATATAGTTCGCTCGCCTTCATGCGCAAGAACTTGTTCACGGACACCAAGGCGCAGATGGCGGTGATAATAATGCCGAAAAGGAACACAGAAACGCCCGTAATCGCAAGGTCTTCCCAAGAGACGACAGACAAGATGCCTGGTTCGTTCAGGTAAAGCAAGTAGACACACCCCGCTAGGAAAGCGTCTGCCAACACGGCGGCTATAACGCCAACCAGCACGGTGGAAGAGACAAAGGGCTTGCGGATAAAGCCCCACGAGGCACCCACCAACTTCATGGTGTGGATGGAGAAGCGACGGGCGTAAATGCCCAACCTGACAGTATTGTTGATAAGCGAAAAGGAGATGAACGTGAGCAAGGCCGCCAATACCAACAAGACCATGCTGATCTTGGCCAAGCTGGCGTTGACCTGCTCTATCAAATCCTTTTGGTAACTGACCTCTCCCACTTTGGGCAGTGCTTTCAACTCCTTGGATATCCAGGCAAGGGAATCATTGTTGGCGTAATCTGCCTTTAACGTGATATCCACAGAGGAAAGGAAAGGATTGACACCAGCGAATTCCGTGGGATCGGTACCCAGCTCCTTGATGCCCTCACGCAAGGCTTGCTCCTTGCTGACATATTGCAAATTGTTCACATAGGGTCGCGCCTGCAGTCGCTTACATATCAGCTTGGCCTCCGGCTCGGTCATGTCTTGTTCCAACATCATGGTGACCACCAGGTTCTGCTTCATGTAAGAAGAAAGATTGCGCCCCAGCAGGACAGAGAAAATCACCATCCCCAACAATATCAGCACCATCGAAGTGCTGACACACAAGGTGAAAACTTGTAATCCGCGATGGTTTCCGCTCTTGATTTTTTTCTTTCTCATTCCCAAATAAGGATATAATACGCCAAATTCGCTGCAAAGTAACAAAAAAAACAGCGATTAAACGCACGTTTAACGACCATTAACAATAAATTCGCCGAAAAGCATACGCCTTTGTCACTATTTTCGTATCTTCGCGTAAACATCAATATCTAATGGAAAAACGCTCATGAGTACTGTTTTGTATGACTCTCCCGTATTCGGCCCAGTGCACAGCCGCAGGCTGGGCATATCGTTGGGAGTCAACTTAATGCCCGCCGATGGCAAGGTGTGCGACTTTGATTGCGTATACTGCGAGTGCGGCTTCAACAAAGACCACGTCACCCACTCTCCTCGCCCCACCCGACTGCAAGTGGCCGAGGCTTTGGAGAAACGGCTCATGGAAATGAAAGAAGCTGACCAGCTGCCCGACGTGATCACATTCTCCGGCAACGGCGAGCCTACCGGGCATCCCGATTTTCCCGATATCATTGAAGACACCTTACTGCTGAGGGACAAATATTGTCCGCAAACCAAGGTGAGCGTGCTGAGCAACGCCACCATGCTGGACAAGCCTGGCGTGCATGCCGCGCTGATGAGGGTGGACAACAACATACAGAAGCTGGACACGGTGAACGCCGCCTATATACAAAAAGTAGACCGCCCTACGAAATCCACGTATCGGGTAGCCCGGGTGATAGAGAACCTGAAGAGTTTCCATGGGCGGGTCATCGTGCAGACCATGTTCCTGAAAGGCACCGTCAATGGCGAAGACGTGGACAACACGGGAGACGAATACGTAAAGCCATGGCTCAGAGCCTTGGTGGACATACAGCCGCGGCAGGTGATGGTATACACCATAGACAGGGAGACTCCCGACAAAGACCTGCGCAAAGCCACGCCCGAAGAGCTGGACGCTATCAGCGACAAGGTAAGGGAACTGGGCATCATGTGCGAGACCTCGTACTAGAACGAGAAATCAGGGGACTGTCCGGCAAGACCAAGAGACAACCGCCTTCGCGCGCGTATATATAATAGGTATAAACGGAAAACAGAAGAGCGTTAACTTAGTTTAACCCCTCTTTTCCTTCCGCCTGCTATAATATTCCGGCGAGGGCAAGCGTTATGATAATATCAATAACGTGTGATTCCCGTTGCCTATGAAAAAAACTTTTACCCCTGACGAGCCAAGACCCTCGGAGTACACCATCCGGCTCATAAAACTTATAGCCCATAGTTACCGCACCATGGAAATAAATGGCACGAATGTGCTCTATTGCGTCAACTGACACTCTAGCGATACAGAAACCCAAAGAAAACACCCACAAAAGAAGAAATGAGTACTATAGTATCCCCCTCTCTGCTGGCCGCGGATTTCCTGCACCTGGAGAGAGAAATGGACATGATAAACCGCAGCGAAGCCGAGTGGCTTCACCTGGACGTGATGGATGGCGTGTTCGTGCCTAACATCTCTTTCGGCTTCCCCGTGCTGGAGGCCGTGAGCAAGGCTTGCGAAAAACAACTGGACGTACACTTCATGATTGTGCATCCCGAGCAATACATTCATCAAACCGCCAAGCTAGGCGCCATGATGATGAACGTGCACTACGAGGCATGCGTTCACTTGCATCGCACCATCCACCAAATACACGAGGAAGGCATGAAAGCCGGCGTTACCCTCAATCCCAGCACGCCCGTATCCGTATTGGAGGATATCATACAAGACGTGGACATGGTATTGCTGATGAGCGTCAACCCTGGCTTCGGGGGACAGACTTTCATAGAGCATACATTGGAGAAAACCCGTAAATTGCGCCAGCTGATAGAGCGGACGGGCAGCAAGGCATTGATAGAAGTGGATGGTGGCGTGCAGGCGGACACCGCTCCGCGCTTGGTGGAAGCAGGCGTAGACGTATTGGTGAGCGGCAGTTACGTGTTCAAGAACGCCGACCCCCTGGCCGCCATCAAGTCTTTACACGACTTAAGCAGGTAAACGCCCCCTCTGTGGGGCAACCATCAGAGCCACGCCTTCAGCTCCATGTGGTGCTCCCTGGCCATGCGCCTCAGGTTAAGCAAGGCGTAACGCATCCTGCCCAAACTGGTGTTGATGCTCACGTTGGTAAGCTCGGCTATCTCCTTGAACGAAAGCTGCTGGTAAAACCTCATGTATACCACCTCCCGCTGCGGACAAGGCAGCTGGGCTACCATCTTGCGCAGGTCGTCCATCACTTGCGCATAAACGTAATCATCCTCAATGTTCCTTTCCATCAACTCACCCGAGCTGAAGTTGGAAAGGTCATTGTCGCCAGGCACCTCCACGACGCGTCGCACTTTCTGGTTGCGGAAGCCGTCCACCAGCAGGTTATGGGCTATGCGTATGCACCACGCCGAGAACTTGCCACTAGGCACGTACCTGTTCTCTTGCAGTTTGGTAATGACCTTTACGAAAGTCTCTTGGAATATGTCATCGGCCAAGTCCTTATCTCTCACCATAAAGAAGATGTACGCGTACACGGGTTGCCCATTCCTTTCGAGCAAGATGTCAAAAGCGTCATTGTCGCCATTGATATAACGCACCGCCAACTCCTCATCGGTGAAGTCTGTGAGTTGCTTCATTTGTTAAGCCAAGATTGATGAATGAAGTAATAATGTTGCGATAGGCCTTGGGATTTAGTTTGTCTGTTTGCGATATTGGGGACAAAAATAATGATTTTATCCCGTTTCACCAAATCTTTCCCGAGAAAAGTGACATTCAGTCATTCCAAAAGCTCATATTCCCCAGTTATATTCTCCTCGTTCATGCCCACAGTCCCCAGGTAAGAACTTTGTTTGCCTCTTATCCTGAGCGTTTTGCCCTGGTTCTCAGGATGGTCTTCCAAGTTGAGGGCACTCCTCATCGCGCCGGTTTTCAAATGGATGGCTACCACCTTCTCCCGCTCGTCCCTGCGATCTGCCAGCAACAAGGCGGTATGCCCCTCAAAGGGGGCCTCGAAGTCGGCGTTCTTGATGCTCCGCTGGCATGAGCCTACGATATAGCCCCTCACGTATACCTCAACGTCTATCGTTTGATGGAGGAATTGGTCTACCCCGACCTCACTGCCCTCCACAGGCTCCACGTCGGAATACAGCGTGTCTATTCCCGAAGACGGAGGGTCTGCGGGAATGCTTCCAGACGCGTTTCCGTCTTCCCCGCCTTCATTGCCTAGCGTAACCTTCTCGCATCCCGACAACAGCGAAAGCGAGAGGCAAAGAAAAAGGAACTGCAAGGATTTTCTCATACAAGACGTTTTTTAAGTTAACGCCCGCAAAGGTATACATTTTCCCCGATTCCACCAAGCAGATAGCCCCCGCTGATTTCCATCTGAACTTTTTTTTAACACCGCGAGGCTTGCCGTTACGGAAATAATTCGTATATTCGCGGAATAAAGCTACTTAAAACCTTTACCTGACAAATTAAACAAACTAAATCTATCACCTACAAAATGAGAAAACTGAAGACACTGCTGCTCGCCATGCTGTTGCCCGTATGCGCCTTGGCATCGGGATGGGACGACAACGAGTACAAGCGAATCGAGGCCAGCGTACAACAACCACAAATCGGCACCAAGCGGTATCCCGTCACGGACTATGGCGCCAAGACCACGGCCACCGCCGCACAAAACCAGAAAGCCATCAACAAGGCCATCAGCGCCGCCTCCAGCAAGGGCGGAGGACAAGTGATCATTCCCGCGGGCACATGGAAAACGGGAGCCATCACGCTGCGAAGCAAGGTAAACCTGGTGGTGGAGGAAGGAGCCACGCTGCAATTCGTGTTCGACACCGACCTCTATCCGCTGGTGAAGACCTCCTGGGAGGGCATCGGCTGCTGGAACTACCAGCCCTGCATCTATGCCAATGGAGCCACCGACATCGCCATCACGGGCAAGGGAACCATCAATGGCGGCGGCAGCAACGACACCTGGTGGAAAATGTGCGGCAAGGATCGCTTCGGCTACGTGGAAGGCGAGACCAAGGAAGCCCAAAACCTGGGCAGCCGGGCACGCCTCCTGCGCTACGCCGAGGACGGCGTGGAATGGGACGAGCGCAAGTTTGGCAAGGGACAAGGCCTGCGCCCCCAGCTCATCAACTTTCTCTATTGCGACCGCATACTCATCAAGGACGTGAAACTCTATGACTCCCCCTTCTGGGTCATCCATCCCCTGCTCTCGAAAAACATCACCGTGGACGGCGTGTACATCTGGAACGAGGGACCCAACGGCGACGGATGCGACCCCGAGGGATGCGAGAACGTGCTCATACAGAACTGCGTGTTCCACACGGGTGACGACTGCATCGCCATCAAGAGCGGACGCAACAACGACGGCCGCCTCTGGAACCAGCCCAGCCGCAACATCATCATCAGGAACTGCAAGATGGAGGATGGCCATGGAGGCGTGGTGATAGGCAGCGAGATTTCTGGCGGATGCGAGAACGTCTACGCCGAGGACTGCCACATGGACTCCCCCGAGCTGGAGCGAGTATTGCGCATCAAGACCAACAACTGCCGAGGCGGACTGATACAGAACATCAACATGCGCAACGTGACCGTAGGCCAGTGCAAGGAAGCCGTATTGAAAATCAACCTGGACTATGAGCCCAAGGAGGAATGCTATCGCGGCTTCGAGCCTACCGTAAGGGGCGTGAGCATGGAGAACGTCACCTGCCAGAAGAGCGAATACGGCATATTGATTATAGGACGCGACAACGTGGAGAACGTCTATGACATCAACGTGAAAGACTGCGACTTCAACGGCGTGCACAAGAAGCCCGTGCGAATCACCGGCAAGACCCGCGACATCAAGTTCGACAACCTCCACATCAACGGCTCCCTGGTGCTCAATGAGGGCGAAGCCCCTTTTGAGCGTTACTCCGAGTGGCTCGCCTACTCGGAGATGAAGCGCACCCCACTCTCCTACCTGCTCGACTTCGCCAAGAAACCCCGCTGGAGCTACGTGATGGGCATAGAGCTGGAAGGCATGCTGGACACCTATGAGCGCTATGGAGGCGACTCCATCATGCGATATCTCGAGGCCTACCCCGCCAAGATGATTGACGAGAAGGGGAATATCACGGGTTACAAATACGAAGACTTCAACCTGGACAACGTGCGCACCGCCAAATTCATCCTCCGCATGCACAACCTGAAGCCCGCCAAGAACACCGAGAAAGCGCTAAAAACCCTCTTCAAGCAACTGGAGAACCAACCCCGCACCAAGGAGGGTGTCTATTGGCACAAGGCCATCTACGCCAACCAAGTGTGGCTGGACGGCATCTTCATGGGATTGCCCTTCTACACTGCCTACGCCACGCAGACCATGAAGCCCAAGAAGGCCATGAGATACCTGGATGACGCGGTGGACCAAATCATCAAGACCGACCAGCGCACCTACGACGAGAAGACACGCCTGTGGAAACACGCCTGGGACGAGACCCGCAAACAGTTCTGGGCAGACAAGACCACGGGACAAAGCCAGCACACCTGGGCCAGGGCGCTGGGATGGTATACCATGGCCATGATAGAATGCCTGGAAGCCATGCCGCAAGACTACGCCCGCCGGGGCGAGGTGATAGCCCTGCTGCGCAAGGCCATGAAGTCGGTGGTGGACTATCAAGACCCGGAGACGGGCGTGTGGTATGACGTGATGGACGTGAAAGACCCCCGCAACTACCTGGAGAGCACCGCCTCGTGCATGTTCGCCTACGTGTTGCTGAAGGGATACCGGTTGGGCTACCTGGACGAGAGCTACAGGGACGCTGGCGTGAAAGCATACCAGGGCATCATCAACGAGTTCATCAAGGTGAACGACGACAAGACCATCAGCCTCACCCAGTGCTGCGCGGTAAGCGGACTTGGGCCAGGGCCAGGCCCTTACGTCAAGAAGCCGAACTTCAAGAGGGACGGCAGCTTCGATTACTACATGAGCGAGCCCATCCGCGACAATGACGCCAAAGGCATAGGCCCCTTCCTCTGGGCCAGCCTGGAAATGGAGCGGCAAGGATTGCCTACGTCATAACTTTTTCATATACATAATCCCGAAGGGGCGAGCCGTCATTTTGACTCGTCCCTTTCTTTTTTAACCCAAATCGCATAGGACTTTGCGAAAAAGGTTGTGGGCGAGATATACTATCAAATAAAGATAAGGTCGTGAGTTCGACGAATTCGGAATAAACCCAATTGCTGATTACGCACACAAAAAGCCAGTACTACTGAAAATGAAAGTCAGTACTACCGCTCTGGGATTTCAGTACTACTGATATCGCCAAGCAGTAGTACTGACTTTTTCAGGCCTTTATCGTGAATGGGAGGAAAAGCTTGCGCTTTCTTTCGTTTGAATGCGTTTAATTGCATTTTATCGCGTTTTATTTTGGCGTCTCAAGTGCTCTATAGAACACTTGTCATGGTTTCTATAGAGCACTTCATGTCATTTCTATAGAGCACTTGACCTCATTTCTATAGAGCACTTGGAAGGTGTTCAGCAGGGCAATTTTGGGGGCATTTGAAAACAAGTTATTTCGCTCAGGAAAATAAATTGTTTTGCCAAGGGAAACAAGTTATTTTGAGGAGCAAATCAACTTGTTTTCCTTGGCGAAATAACTTGTTTTGTGAAACGCGAAGTGAGAGCTGACGTTGTAAATAGAGAACGCCTCCACGTTAAAGCCCCAATCGCATCAGACCGCATAGGTGGCATTCCTACTTATAGCGGAGCTCTTCGGGCATCCCACCCACTTCTGCCAGCGCCTATAGTCTCATGCCGCTAGGAGTAAAAGACAAGAAAAAGGTCGTACCAGGACTCCCAAAAGGAGTTTGATACGACCCTTCTCAATATAGATATCAATGTGTGGGTATCGTCGCTACATCTTGCGTTCAAAGGCGTTGATAGGCCTGCAGGTGCACGCCGCTGACGGCACGGCCACTGGGGTCATTCAAGTTGGCGAACGCCTTGTCCCAAGCTAAGGCCTCGGCGGTGCTGCACGCCACGCTGGGCACGCTGGGCACAGTCCGTGCGGCACTGTCACTGGGGAAGTGGGCGGCGAACAAAGAGCGATAGAAATACTCCTCCTTGTTGCGCGGAGGATTGGTGGGGAAACGGTCCGCCGCATGGGCCAGCTCCTCGTCGCTCACGCTGCTCGCGGTGATCTGCTTCAGCGTGTCTATCCACGAGTAGCCTACCCCGTCGGAGAACTGCTCTTTCTGCCTCCACGCCACCTCTTGGGGCAACAAGCTGGAGAAAGCCTCGCGCAGGATTTTCTTTTCCATCACCGAGCCAGGGCACATCTTGGCTACGGGGTTTATCCGCATGGCCACGTCGAGGAATTCGGTGTCAAGGAACGGCACACGCCCCTCAACGCCCCACGCGGCCAGGCTCTTGTTGGCGCGTAGGCAGTCATACAAGTACAACTTGGAGAGCTTACGCACTGTTTCCTCATGAAAGGCACGTGCGGAGGGGGCCTTGTGGAAATACAGGTAGCCACCGAAAACCTCGTCGGCTCCCTCACCTGAAAGCACCATCTTGATGCCCATGCTCTTGATGACACGAGCCAAAAGGTACATGGGGGTAGATGCCCGAATGGTGGTCACGTCGTATGTCTCCGTGAAATAGACCACGTCGCTCAGCGCGTCGAGCCCCTCTTGTATGGTATAGTTTATCTCGTGGTGCACAGTGCCGATATGCTCCGCCACGAGACGGGCTTTCAACAAGTCGGGCGCGCCACGCAAGCCAACCGCGAAGGAGTGGAGCCTGGGCCACCACGCAGCCTCCTTGCCGCCTGTCTCGACGCGGTTTCCGGCGTACTTCTGGGCCACGGCACTGATAATGGAAGAGTCCAGCCCGCCACTCAGCAGCACGCCATAGGGCACGTCGCTCATCATCTGACGGCGCACGGAGGCTTCCAAAGCCTCGCGGAGTTCGTCTACACTGGCGGGATTGTCCTTCACATTGTCATAGCTGAACCAGTCTCTCTCGTAATAACGGCGAGGCTTGGCGTCGCACTTCGTCAACACGTGTCCTGGGGGGAATACTGAATAGCTGTCGCACTGACCTTCCAGGGCTTTCAACTCACTGGCAACATAAAGCCTGCCCTCCTTGTCGTAGCCATAATATAATGGTATCACCCCTATCGGGTCTCGGGCTATCAAGTACTCATCCCGTTCAACATCATAGAGAGCAAACGCGAAAATGCCATCAAGTTCATCAAGGAAACCGTCTCCCCGCTCACGATACAAGGCCAAGATAACCTCGCAATCGCTGCCCGTCTGGAACTGGAACCTATCCTGGTAACGCCGGCGTATGGACTGGTGATTGTATATCTCGCCATTGACCGCCAACACTTGCTTCTTGTCCGGGCTGAAGAGGGGCTGCCTGCCCGACTCCGGGTCAACAATGGCCAGGCGCTCATGGGCTAATATGGCAGAGCCGCCACAATAAATGCCGCTCCAATCAGGTCCGCGATGGCGTATCTTGCCACTCATCCGCAAGGCCTTTTGCCTCAACTCGGGGGGTTTGCTCCTTGATATTGAAAATAGAAACTATACCACACATCTTATATATCCAGAGTTAAATGTTTAATATTAATTAGTTATAAGCGCTTTCTCCATGCTCATATATGTCAAGTCCTTCTTCCTCCACGCGTTTGTCAACTCTTATACCGACAAGGCTGTCCACAATCTTGTAGAGCACAAACGTGACGACCGTACTGAAAACCACGGACACAAGCGTGGCCACAATCTGTATCCACAACTGATGCCAGTCGCCATAGAGAGCGCCTTCGGCACCATTTTCACCCGTGATAAAGCGAGTGGCGAATACACCCGTGAGGATAGAGCCCACGATACCGCCAATGCCATGCACGCCGAATGCGTCCAAAGCGTCATCGTACTTGAATCTCGGCTTTACCACGGCCACCATGAAGAAGCAGATGATAGGAGTAATCAAACCAATGCAGAAAGCTCCGAGCAAATCGGTTGAACCCGCGGCAGGAGTTATAGCCACCAGTCCGGCTACCGCTCCAGTGCACGCGCCTACCGTCGTGGGCTTCTTGTTGCAAATCCAGTCTATGGCCATCCAGACAACAGCGGCGGTAGCGGTGGCGATGTGTGTCACCAGCAGAGCGTTGGCGGCGATGCCGTCCGCGGCCAATCCACTGCCCGCATTGAAGCCGAACCAGCCCAGCCAGAGGAAAGAGGTGCCAAGGAAAACAAAAGCGACATTGTGGGGCAAGATGGGGTGGCCTACCTTGTAATCCTCTCTTTTACCAATCATCAAGGCCATGACAAGCGCAGAGATTCCCGCGTTGATATGCACTACCGTACCTCCGGCGAAGTCTATGGCGCCCATCTCCTGCAGGAAACCGCCGCCCCATACCCAATGGGCCATAGGGAAATATGCCAATATCGTCCACAGGATGATGAATATCATATAGCCCTTGAACTTAATCCTCTCGGCAAACGCGCCCAGTATCAACGCTGGCGTGATGAGCGCGAACATGCACTGGAACATGACAAACACCAACTCGGGTATGCCTGTTGGCATAATGGTAGAAGTGGTAATGCCATTCAAAAAGGCCTTGTCAAGACCACCAACTACGAAGAACAGCGGACTGCCCGACTCCTTAAAGCCCGTGCCGAACGCCCACGTGTAACCGATGGCCACCCACAATATGCTGATAACGCCAACGATAAGCATCGTTTGCATGATGATGCTCAACACGTTTTTCTGTCTTACCAAACCGCCATAGAACAAGGCGATGCCAGGAATAGACATAAGCAACACCAACGCCGTGGCCACAATCATCCACGCCGTGTTACCACTATCAAGCACAGGCTGGGCGGCACATACCACGTTTCCCGCCAACGCACTCTTCGCGAACAATCCCACCAGGGCAGCCGTCGCAGCCAGCCTCTTACCTATTATATATATATGTTCATGTGTACTCATTGCTTTATCCTCCAAATATTTGTCACTTTTTACCACTTAAATGTCCATCTTTTACCATTATTCCTCCTGTTCCGCGTTATATAAAGCGATATCGCCTCTCTCGCCGGTGCGAATGCGTATGGCATCGTCTACAGGCATAATGAAAATACGGCCATCTCCAATCTCACCCGTCTGAGCCGCCTTGAGAATCGCCTGCACCGACTTCTCTACGTTCTTGTCACGAACAACAAGCGAGACCAGCGTTCGCTCTATGGAACTCGTGTCATACACGATGCCACGGTAGATGCGCCCTTGACGCGCCTTGCCATTACCCCGGACATCATAATAGGAGAACCACTCAATGTCCGCCTCAAGCAAAGCCTTCTTCACGTCCTCAAACCTGGACTTCCTGATAATTGCTTCAATTTTCTTCATGATTTTTCTTCTTTTACCATTAAACAATCAATAGAGATGCATCAAATTGAAATATTTTTGTGCAAATTTACATCCATTTATCGTTACTTTTGATATAAAAGCATCATTTTATTATTATTTACATGACAAATATAACATACTGTTTAATATCTTGCACAATTATATTCAATTTGCAATTATTTTCATCCCATATCCGACAAATTATAAGTCAACCTGCGCAAGAAGTAAAACAATAGATATTTTTAATTCCACCAGACACAAAAATTACCAATCGCTATAATGCGACCCATGTCTGATTACATTTTGTAATTATATAGTGCATTTTAGTATACAATTGTAAGTAACACAAAATTTATAGACAATTATTTATTAAAAACGCTTGTTTTAATTACGAAATGTCGTATTTTTGCAACGTTTTAATGCACTTTGAAATAAGATAAAAAAATAACAGGCAAAACGTCAATCACGACGTTCTATAATAAATATTAATTAATAGGTATGGTTATGAAAGATTTAAAAAGGATGGTGGTTCTCACCACGGCATTTTGTGGGGCGATAATGCCAACAATTGCGCAAGACAAGTTGGACGCTACGGTACAAGCGGACATCGTGAGCCAATACATTTGGCGAGGACAAGACCTGGGAGACGTAAGCCTTCAGCCCACACTCGGCCTTTCTTATAAAGGCCTGTCGCTTACGGCATGGGGAAGCGTCGGCCTTACGGATCCGGACGACACGAAAGAGTTCGACCTCACCCTCTCCTATAAAATTGGAGGATTGAACATCGGTATCACCGACTATTGGTTCAACACGCCCAGCGACCGTTATTTCCTCTATGCGGCACACGAGACATCCCATGTATTCGAAGGCAATATCGGTTATGACTTTGGCCCCGTGGCCTTGCAATGGTACACCAACTTCGCAGGCAATGACGGCGTGAACAAAGACGGGAAGCGCGCTTATTCTTCCTATTTTGAAGTCAGCGCACCATTCAATCTGGCCGGTTGTCAATGGCAGGCAGCGGTGGGCATGGTGCCTTACGCCACAAGCTTCTACTCCGAGGCGAATGGGTTCGCGGTCACCAACGTTTCCGTCAGGGCCACAAAAGACATCCACATTACCAAGACATTCGACTTACCGCTGTTCGCTGGGATTTCCGCCAATCCCAGCACAGAAAAAGCCTACTTGGTGTTTGGCTTCACCTTACGTCCATAAAAGGCTAGCGCCGGAAAACATAGCGAATATATTAAAACCCTATAATCGGCAAGCATGCGGAAAACCATCAAGTTCACGAAAATGCATGGAGCGGGCAACGACTACATATATGTAGACACATCCCTCTACGACCTACCCCACCCAGGGGAAGTGGCTCGCCTGTGGAGCGATCGCCATACAGGCATTGGCGGTGACGGCCTTGTTTTGATAGGCCGCTCTCCAATACCTGAAGCGGATTTCACTATGCGCATATTCAACGCGGATGGCTCTGAGGCCATGATGTGCGGAAACGCATCACGCTGCATCGGCAAATACGTGTTTGAGAAAAGGCTGACGAGCAAGACCTCCATCAAGTTGTTGACACTTTCGGGCATAAAGACGCTAAAGCTAAATGTCAGTGAATACAATCACGTGGAAAGTGTCACGGTGGACATGCTAGAACCTCGTTTCACCGACAAGGGCATGATTGCGACACCCAGTGGCGGCATGACAGAAGAGGCCATCAACGTATGCGGACAAGAGCTACGCGGCACTTTCATCTCGATGGGCAATCCCCATTTTGTCATATTCGTGGATGACATATCCACCATAGATGTCGCCCGATTGGGAGAGGCGCTAGAGAAGGCTCCTTTATTCCCCCAAGGATGTAACATAGAGTTTGCCTCTCCTATAGACGACGAGCACATAAGAACAAGAGTATGGGAACGCGGAAGTGGCATCACCATGGCTTGTGGCACGGGAGCTTGCGCCACAGCCGTGGCAGCCGCCCTCACTGGTAAAGCCAACAGAAAGAGCACAATCGTGATGGACGGAGGTGCCCTGGAGATAGAATGGAGCGAGGAGAACAACCACGTATATATGTCTGGCCCCGCTAAATTCGTATTCGAAGGTGAAATTGAAATGCCATAAATCCACAACCATAATCATTAACATAAAACAAAAGCGATATGGCTTTAGTAAATGAACATTTCCTGAAACTGCCAAACAACTACCTATTCGCCGACGTGGCAAAAAAGGTAAACGTATTTAAGGTATCACACCCAACGGCAAAAGTCATTAGCCTTGACATCGGCGACGTGACCCAACCACTTTGCCCCGCGGTGATCAAGGCAATGCACAAAGCCGTGGACGAAATGGGAACAGCAGACGGCTTTAAAGGCTACGGTCCCGAACAAGGATACGCATTCCTGCGCAAGGCCATCGTCAAAAACGACTTCCTGCCTCGAGGCATACACTTCGACACTTCCGAGATTTTCATCAATGACGGAGCGAAAAGCGATACCGGCAACATACAAGAACTGGTGCGCTGGGACAACAGCATCGGGGTGACCGATCCCATTTATCCTGTTTACATTGACTCAAATGTGATGATAGGTCGCGCGGGAGAAATGAAAGACGGTAGATGGAGCAACGTCATATACATGCCATGCACAGCGGAGAACAATTTCATTCCGCAAATACCCGACCGCAGAGTAGACATCATCTATCTTTGTTACCCGAACAACCCAACAGGAACCGTCATCTCGAAAGAAGAGTTGCGCAAGTGGGTCAATTACGCCTTGAAGAATGACACGCTCATCTTCTACGACGCAGCATATGAGGCCTATATCCAAGACCCAGACATTCCTCATTCCATATACGAGATAAAAGGGGCGAAGAAAGTGGCCATAGAATTCCACAGCTATTCCAAGACCGCGGGATTCACAGGTATAAGGTGTGGCTACACGGTAGTACCGAAGGAGGTCACTGCGTCTACCTTAAATGGTGAGCGGATATCCCTTAACGAGTTGTGGAATCGCCGTCAGTGCACTAAGTTCAACGGTACGAGCTACATCAGCCAACGCGCCGCCGAGGCCATCTATACGCCTGAAGGCAAAGGGCAAGTGAAAGAGACCATCTCCTACTACATGGAAAACGCGCGAACCATGCGCGATACGCTCGATAGCCTTGGCTTGGAGACGTTTGGCGGAGAAAACGCACCATACATCTGGCTAAAAGTGCCAGACAAAGAAGACAGCTGGCGGTTCTTTGACCGTATGCTATACAACGCCCATTTAGTCTGCACGCCAGGTGTCGGCTTTGGTCCAAGCGGTGAAGGATACGTGCGTTTTACCGCGTTCGGCAATCATGAGGACTGCGCCGAGGCCATGGAAAGACTGAAAAGGTGGATATAACTTGTCACGAAGAACGAGAACAAGTACGATAGCCAGCCATAAGGAAAAAATATAATAAACAACTAAATATTCACATCAATGACAAACTTAAGATTTCAAGTAGTAGAAAGCGGTTTCAACAAGAAGCCCTTGATAACAGAAACACCCAAAGAGCGTCCATCGGAATATTTCGGGAAAAACGTGTTCAACCGCGCCAAAATGTATAAATACCTGCCAACATCCGTATACGAGAGCCTGATAGACGTTATCGACAATGGCGCCTGCCTAGACCGCTCCATAGCTGACGCTGTGGCCAAAGGCATGAAACAATGGGCTGAGGAAAATGGCGTAACCCACTACACGCACTGGTTCCAGCCACTAACAGAGGGAACAGCTGAGAAGCACGACGCTTTTATCGAGCATGACGGCAAGGGAGGAATGATTGAGGAATTCTCCGGCAAGTTGTTGGTACAGCAAGAGCCTGACGCCAGTTCATTCCCCAATGGCGGCATACGCAACACTTTCGAGGCGCGCGGATATTCCGCATGGGATCCTACCTCTCCCGTTTTCATTTTGGACGATACGCTCTGCATTCCTACAATATTCATTTCTTATACGGGTGAAGCACTTGACTATAAAGCTCCCCTGCTCCGTGCGCTTCACGCGGTAAACGTCGCGGCGACGGAGGTTTGCCATTATTTTGACCCCTCGGTGAAGAAAGTTGTATCCAATCTGGGGTGGGAACAGGAATATTTCCTTGTGGATGAGGGACTCTACAACGCCCGGCCCGACTTAGTTTTGACGGGTCGCACGCTAATGGGCCATGACTCCGCCAAGAATCAACAAATGGAGGATCATTACTTCGGCATTATTCCTGACCGTGTACAGGCTTTTATGAAAGACCTGGAGATACAGGCGTTGGAGTTGGCCATACCATGCAAGACCCGCCATAATGAGGTAGCGCCCAACCAATTTGAAATCGCTCCCATTTTCGAGGAGACCAATATCGCCAATGACCATAACATGCTATTGATGTCGTTAATGAAAAAAGTCGCTCGCAAACACGGCTTCCGGGTGTTGTTGCACGAGAAGCCTTTCGCGGGTATCAATGGTTCTGGCAAACACAACAACTGGAGTCTTTCCACGGATACAGGCACTCTGCTCCACGCTCCTGGGAAGACCCCAGAAGAGAATCTGCGTTTCGTCACTTTCGTAGTGGAGACCCTGATGGGAGTCTATCGGCACAATGGACTGCTGAAAGCCAGTATCATGAGTGCCACAAACGCCCATCGACTGGGTGCCAACGAAGCGCCTCCTGCCATCATTTCCTCTTTCCTCGGCAAGCAATTGAGTGAATTACTGGACCATATCGAGAAGAGTGACAAAGACGATCTGTTCAACATGGCAGGAAAACTAGGCATGAAGTTAGACATCCCAGAGATACCTGAACTACTCATCGACAACACAGACCGCAACCGCACGTCTCCTTTCGCCTTCACAGGCAACCGCTTCGAGTTCCGGGCTGTAGGTAGCGAGGCTAACTGTGCGTCGGGAATGATCGCACTCAACACTGCCGTAGCTGAGGCCTTGGTAAATTTCAAGCGCAGAGTAGACACGCTTATCGAAAAGGGACAAGACAAGACCACAGCCATTATCGACGTGTTGCGGGAAGATATCAAAACTTGCAAGCCAATACGCTTCGACGGCAATGGCTACTCAGAAGAATGGGTAGCGGAGGCAAAAAGGCGGGGTCTAGACTGTGAGACCAGCTGCCCCGTCATCTTTGACAGTTACCTTACAGAAGATTCCGTCCAGATGTTTGAGACAATGAACGTGATGACCCGCAAAGAGCTGGAAGCGCGAAACGAGGTGAAATGGGATACCTATACCAAACGAATCCAAATAGAAGCCCGTGTCATGGGAGATATTACCATGAACCATATCGTGCCCGTTGCCACTCACTATCAAAGCCAACTGGCCAAGAATGTGCAGAACATGCGCCAAATATTCCCAACCGAGAAGGCGGACAAACTTTGCGCCCGCAACATCAAGCTCATTGAGGAAATCGCAGAAAGAACCCAAGCCATTGAAACAGGAGTGGAGGAGCTCGTCAATGCACGCAAGGTGGCTAACAAGATAGAAAACGAGCGTGAGAAAGCCATCGCCTATCACGACACTGTAGAACCGAAAATGGGGAAAATCCGCTATCAAATAGACAAGTTGGAGCTAATCGTCTCCGATGAGTTATGGACACTACCCAAATATCGAGAACTATTGTTTATCAGATGACACGTAGCGTCTTGTTAGATAAATAAGAGCATATATGCACAAGCTAGCTTTATAAATAATACTTTTACTGCAAAATTCGGGCGCAGAGGACTGTGAAGTCGGGCTGTGCCCTTTTATCACATATTATAATCGTTAAAACAGAAATAGGAAAATGAGAAACGGATTATATGAAAGAGCTTACGAGCATGATGCCTGTGGTGTTGGAATGGTAGTCAACATCCACGGGAACAAAAGTCACGAATTGGTGGACAACGCCTTGAAAGTATTGGAAAACATGCGGCATCGCGGAGCCGAAGGCGCAGATAACAAGACCGGTGATGGCGCGGGCATCTTGCTGCAGATACCGCATGAGTTTATATTGCTGCAGGGTATACCCGTACCCGAAAAGGGGAAGTATGGAACTGGTATTGTTTTCCTACCCAAAAACAAGAAACGCCAACAGGACATCCTGAGCGTGATAATAGAAGAGATAGAGCGTGAAGGATTGTCACTGACGCACCTGCGCAATGTACCTACAAATCCTGCCTGTCTGGGCGAGACGGCATTGAGCAGCGAGCCAGACATCAAGCAATTGTTCGTGACTGGTGTCAGTGATGAGCGTGTGTCTACGTTCGAACGCACCCTTTATCTTATCCGCAAACGTATTGAGCGACGGATAAATGACGAGGATTTCTATATATGTTCGCTCTCCTCTCACACCATAATATACAAAGGAATGTTGTCGAGTCTGCAACTCCGACAGTATTTTCCCGATTTAACCAATAAATACTTCACCAGTGGACTCGCGGTAGTGCATTCCCGTTTCTCCACCAACACTTTTCCTACCTGGAGCCTAGCGCAGCCGTTTCGCCTATTGGCCCACAACGGAGAAATCAACACCATCAGGGGAAACCGGGGATGGATGCAAGCCAGGGAGAGCGTGCTGAGTTCCGAAGCCATCGGTGATATCAAGGATATCTCACCTATTATACAGCCAAACATGAGCGACTCGGCGAGCCTGGACAACGTGTTTGAGTTCTTCGTGATGTCAGGACTATCCCTGCCCCATGCCATGGCTTTGATGATACCCGAAAGTTTCAATGACAAAAATCCTATATCAGAAGACCTGAAAGCCTTTTATGAATATCACTCCATCCTGATGGAACCTTGGGATGGCCCCGCCGCGCTGCTCTTCAGCGATGGACGTTACGCCGGAGGCATGCTAGACCGTAACGGCCTGCGCCCCGCACGCTATACCATCACAAAGAACGATACGATGGTAGTAGCCTCGGAAGTAGGCGTAATGGACTTTGAACCTTCTGAAATCGCGGAAAAAGGACGTCTGCAACCTGGCAAAATCTTGCTTATTGACACACAAGAAGGGAAGATTTACTATGACGGGGAGATAAAGGAGCGGCTCGCCACCGAGCATCCTTATCGCCAATGGCTATCAACGAATCGCATACAGCTGGAAAAACTGAAAAGCGGACGAAAAATAGACAATTCCGTAAACGACCTGCTTCGAAAGGAATTGGCCTTCGGCTTCGGAGCGGAAGACATAGACAACATCATCGTGCCCATGTGCGTCAACGGCCAAGAAGCTACAGCGGCTATGGGAAACGACACGCCTTTGGCTGTGCTAAGTGAACGTCCTCAACCGCTATTCAACTATTTCCGCCAACAATTCGCCCAAGTGACGAATCCCGCCATAGACTCTATCAGAGAGAATCTCGTCATGTCGCTCACGGAATACATCGGCCGTGTTGGCTCTGGAATACTTCGCCCTGACGCTTCCAACTGCAAGATGGTGCGACTGCCTCATCCCATATTGAACAACACGCAACTCGATATCCTGTGCAACATTCGTTACAAAGGATTCAACACGGTAAAACTCCCAATGCTCTTCGAGCGCGAAAAAGGCGAAGACGGATTACGGCTCGCCATCGACCACCTATGCAAGGAGGCCGCCCGCAGCGTAGACGAGGGTTACAACTATATCATCCTTTCCGATCGCGACATCGACCAAACACACGCGGCTATCCCGTCATTGTTGGCCGTAAGCGCCGTACACCATTACCTCATCTCGGCGGGGAAACGGGTGCAGACCGCCTTAATCGTAGAAAGTGGTGAAATACGCGAGCCTATGCACGCCGCTCTCTTGTTAGGATATGGCGCTTCCGCCATATGTCCTTACATGGTATTTGCCGTTTTGGACGACCTCGTGAGACGCAAGAAAGTGCAAGAAAACTACGAGACAGCGGAAGCCAACTATATCAACGCCATGAAAAAGGCCCTACTGAAAATCATGGCCAAGATGGGCATCTCCACAATTCGCTCTTATCGCGGGGCCAAGATATTCGAGGCCATTGGCTTGTCGGAAAGTTTGCTCAAGGCATACTTCGGCACAGAAACGTCTACCATCGGCGGTATCGGCCTGGAGACAATTGCCCGTGACGCTATCGCCATGCATGACGCAGGCTTTACCGAAGACAACGCTCCCGAATTCCTTCCCAACCTTGGTCAGTTCCACTTCCGGAAAGACGGAATAAGGCATGCATGGAATCCCGAAACTATCGCAACGCTTCAAATTGCCACAAGAACCGGCAATTATCAGAAATACAAAGAGTTCACCAAACTGGTGGACGAGAAAGCGGACGCCATCTTTATCCGTGACTTCTTCGATTTCAAGCGCGCCGCCAATCCTGTCGAGATTGACAAGGTGGAACCTGTAAGCGCCATCGTGAAACACTTCGTGGCAGGTGCCATGAGTTTCGGCGCGCTCTCCAAGGAAGCCCATGAAGCCATTTGCCTGGCCATGAACAAACTGGGCACTCGCTCGAACACGGGAGAAGGCGGCGAGGACAACAAGCGATTCCACGCTGAAGTAAACGGAATCTCGCTTTCCAGCAAAACAAAACAAGTGGCGTCTGGGCGCTTTGGCGTGACAACGGAATACTTGGTAAACGCCGAGGAGATACAAATCAAGGTGGCGCAAGGCGCGAAGCCTGGCGAAGGAGGACAATTACCGGGGTTCAAGGTTGACGAGGTGATTGCCAAGACGCGCCACTCCATACCTGGCATCTCGCTCATCTCACCACCACCCCATCACGACATTTATTCCATCGAAGACCTGGCGCAACTCATCTTCGACCTAAAGAACGTAAACCCCAAAGCCGCAATCAGCGTAAAGCTGGTGGCCGAGAGCGGCGTGGGCACCATCGCGGCAGGGGTGGCCAAGGCAAAAGCCGACCTTATCGTCATTTCGGGTGCTGAAGGCGGAACAGGCGCCAGCCCCGTGTCCAGTATGCGCTTCGCCGGCATATCACCCGAAATAGGATTAAGCGAGGCACAACAGACTTTGGTGAAAAACGGATTGCGAGGAAATGTGCGATTGCAAGTGGACGGGCAACTGAAGACGGGGCGGGACATCGTGCTCATGGCATTGCTGGGCGCGGAAGAATTTGGCTTCGGCACGTTGCTGCTCATCGTGCTTGGATGCGTGATGATACGCAAATGCAACCAAAACACCTGCCCATTAGGGGTTACTACGCAAAACCCTGAACTTCGCCAACATTTCATGGGCAAGTACCAATACCTTGTCAACTATTTCACGTTCCTGGCCGAAGAAGTGCGGGGCTACCTGGCCGAGATGGGGTTCACCAAACTTGACGACATCGTAGGCCATACCGAGCTGATCGTGCCGAAAGCCACCGCGAAAGGAAGCAAAGCCGCGACGCTGGACTTCACCCGATTGCTTTTCAAGGAAAGCGGGAAGCAATCGCTATGCCACACCGCGGAACAGGCGCACGACTTAAGCGGCGCGCTCGACCATTCCATTATACTTTCGGCGCAGCGGGCAGTGACAAAAGGGGAAGAAGTGAACCTGGACTACGCCATCAAGAACACCGACCGCGCCACGGGTGCGATGCTCAGCGGGCTGATAGCCTCAACGTATGGTGAAGAAGGACTGCCCGATTCCACCATCAACGTCAAATTCAAGGGAAGCGCAGGCCAAAGCTTCGGCGCATTCCTCGTGAAAGGCGTGAATTTCAAGCTTGAGGGCGAGGCCAATGACTACTTCGCCAAAGGACTAAGCGGGGGACGCATCGCCATTTTGCCGCCCGTGCGCAGCAACTTCAACGCGGAAGACAACACCATCGCCGGCAATACAGGACTGTATGGAGCTACCTCTGGCGAGCTATACGTCAACGGAAAGGTGGGCGAGCGTTTCGCCGTGCGCAACTCAGGAGCCATCGCCGTCGTGGAAGGCGCAGGAGACCACTGCTGCGAATATATGACAGGAGGCCGTGTCGTGGTATTGGGACAAACGGGAAGGAACTTCGCCGCAGGCATGAGCGGTGGCGTGGCCTACGTTTGGGACAAACAGCACGACTTCGACTACTTCTGCAATATGGACATGGTGGAAATCAACTTGGTGGAAGAAAACTCCTACCGCAAGGAACTGCACGAACTAATCCGGCAGCATTACCTGTACACCGGCTCCAAGCTAGCCCGCCAAATGCTCGACGACTGGCCTCGCTACGTAGAGGACTTCATCCAGGTAGTGCCTATAGAATATAAGCGCGTACTGCAGGAAGAACAGGTGAAAAAACTGCAACAGAAAATAGCCGACATGCAACGAGACTATTGACAAAAGCGAAAACGACCTGTAACCACGGGAATGAGACAACACGTCAATATCATTAAATTAAACTATTATCATCATGGGAGACCCCAAAGCATTCTTGACCATACATCGCAAAGAGGCGGGATACCGCCCCGTACATGACCGAATACATGATTTCGGCGAGGTAGAACAAACCCTCAACTCCAGTGACCGCCGCCTTCAGGCCGCACGCTGCATGGATTGCGGCGTGCCTTTCTGCCACTGGGCATGCCCGCTGGGCAATCGCCCGCCTGAATGGAACGACGCCCTCTACCGGGGAAACTGGGAACTTGCCTATCGGCTGCTTAACGCCACAAACGACTTCCCCGAGTTTACGGGACGTGTCTGCCCCGCGCTCTGCGAAAAAGCGTGCGTGCTAAACCTCGCGGAACATGAACCCACCACCAACCGGGAAAACGAGGCGGCCATCACGGAACACGCTTTCACAGAGAACTACATCCATATCCACCACCCTAAACGCAACGGAAGACGTGTCGCCGTAATAGGGGCAGGCCCTGCCGGGCTCGTAGCCGCCAACAGACTCAACCTCATGGGCTATGCCGTAACCCTGTTCGACAAGAACGAAGACGCTGGCGGACTGCTGCGCTATGGCATTCCCAACTTCAAACTCAACAAGACCATCATTGACCGACGCATGGATATCCTGCGCGCTGAGGGAATTGAGTTCAAATTCAACGCCTCCATCGACCTGGAGCATCTGCCCGCCCAATTCGACGCTTATGTCATAGCCACGGGAACGCCCGAAGCCCGAGACCTCGCGGTTCCTGGCAGGGACTTAAAAGGAATCCATTTCGCCCTCGACATGCTATCCCAGCAAAACCGGATACTCGCTGGCGCGGAAGTCCCAAGCGAGAAACTGGTCAACGCCAAAGGGAAAGACGTGCTTGTTATCGGTGGAGGTGACACTGGCAGCGACTGTATTGGCACCGCCCACCGCCAGGGTTGTCGCAGCGTAACGCAAATCGAGATCATGCCAAAGCCCGTAGAAGGTCCCGACGACCCGCAACATCCATGGCCCGAATGGCCACGCACGCTCAAGACCACCTCTAGCCACGAGGAGGGATGCGTACGCCGATGGAACCTCAACACGTTGCGATTCGCGGGCAAAGACGGGAAGGTGACGGGCGCGGAAGTGCAGGAAATCGCCTGGAAAGCCAACCCGAAAGGAGGCCGCCCCATCATGGAGGCCGTGGGCAAGCCTGAAATGATAAAAGCCGACATCGTGTTATTGGCCATGGGCTTCCTGAAACCACAACTTCCGCCATTCGCCCCAAACGTGTTCGTGGCAGGAGACGCGGCCAACGGAGCGTCGCTCGTGGTTCGCGCCATGGCTAGCGGACGTGATGCCGCGCTTCGGGTAGACAAATATCTATCCTCAGAATAAGGGGTATTTGCGATAACCGCTGGTTTTCCGCCTCACGTTTTCGGGTTTCGCTTTTTATGCTTATCTTTGACGTGTTATTCAAATCTTAAGACATATGAAAGCGACAAGATTAGTGGCAGCCGCCATGGCAACGCTCATGGCCTGCTCGTGCGGTAACGCCAAGACTTCTTCCGGACAAGAGCCTGCGGCAGAAACGGAAGACGTGACCACCATGGAGATTGGCTCAATAAGGCTCATCACCATCCGTGACGATAATGGCGAGAGACGGATGCCCAACAAACTGTTTTATGGGAAAGCCGATTCCGCCAAGGTGGAAAGGCTTTCGCCGGAAGGCTCAGTGCCCTCTTCCGTCAGCTGCTTCCTCGTGGAGGCAAAAGGAAAGAAAGTGCTGTTCGACACGGGCAACGGAGCTGGACGTGGCGGAATGCTGCTGAAACGCCTGAAAGACATCGGCGTGAAGCCTGGAGACATTGACTACCTGGTGATAACCCACTTCCACGGCGACCACATCGGCGGCATGACGGCAAACGGGAAGCTCGTGTTCACGAACGCGGAAGTGTATGTTCCCGACGCGGAATACACCGCGTGGGAAAGCATGGAAAACGGCAAGACCGCCATGGAAACCATGAAAGCCTATGGCGACAAGTTGCGCCGTTTCGGGTATGCTGACACCCTCCCCTTGGGCATCAAGCCCATGGCCGCGCCCGGACACACGCCAGGCCACACCGTCTACCAAATAGGCCGTCTCTTCGTGGCGGGTGATCTCTTCCATGGCTTTGACTTGCAGATACAAGATCTCTCCATTTGTCCCGGCTTTGACATGGACCGCCCACAGGCCACGGCATCTCGCCGTAAATACGTGGACTACGTCAAAACCCACAAACTGGTACTGGCCGGCATGCATCTTCCCGACAATGGCGTGAAGGAAGGCCTCTAGCCCGGCCAGCTACACAGGTGTACGACCCTAGCGACCTACTCCCATCGTGTAACGAAGCTCCACCGGGCTTCGTTACACTCGTTTTTCGGAGACGGGACACGCGAAGAAATATCAAGAAACCACACTTCCGCGCTTTCACGAGAGAGAAAGCCTGAACCCGTCTATACATAGGGATAAAAACAAAGCCGGCTTCGAAGGGGCACGAAAACGTCTTCATCAGCCTTCGAAGACGGCTTCGCAGGGCATCGAAGTCAGCTTAAACTCGATATCGTTTATGCCGGAAAAGAATTTTCTGTATAAGACAAGCGTCTGTCCTTTGTCTGCTTTGAAAACTTCAAGGCTGTCAAGAGAGGCATAAAACGCATTGGCTGAGTTAAAAGTGGTTTTGATGTCCTCCTCATTATTATATTGTGAGGTGGACTTCTTGACTCTAAGAACGTCTTTGAGTGTCCTGTCTTGTCCAACGGCAAGTCTGAACATCTCAGTTCTGATAGAGTCATGTATGCTATAGAACTCTGAAGACAGATAAGTATGAGCATAGAATGCTGAATCCTTGCTGATGTAAGCGTAAACACTATCACGCAACTCAGACCAGTTGCTGATGGTGGTTACAAAATCATCTGAAGACAGGGATTCCTTTTTCTGTAGTTCAGACAAGTAAACATGATAACTGGTAAGAGCATCTTTACTTGAATCGAAATGATACTTCGACTTGTCAGTGGCACATGATGCCATACAAAGGATGGCAATTATAGTGGCAGAAATAGCCAATATAATGCGAGTATGATTATACTTTGTTTCCTTTGCTTTCTTTTGGTTGACTTTCAACATTGAGTAAAGCTTTAAAGTATTCATGTAACAATTTGGTTTAGTGCTATACATATACTGATAATTGTTTGAAATCCGCTGCAAAGGTAAGTATAATAATCGAAATAGCGAGCAGTATGATTACAACTTTAAGTATTGTTATAAATGATACTTGAAGTTTCAAATAATCATACTCGAAAGCAAATAAACAGTCGAGTATCGAGTATCAAGTATTAAAAATGCACAAACATCATTTGAGTATGATTATTATTGGAAATAAAAGTGTATCTTTGCATTACGAAACAGGTAAAAACGCAAGTTTCACCCACTAACAAACTGAAAACAAATATGGCAAAGGTAGGTTATATCTTTCTGGCAGAGGCATACGAATCCGTCGAGTCTGATAAGGCTTGGATGGAGAAATTCGGCTGCGTGAAAATTGTCGAAGAGAATGCCGAGGATGAGAAGTTGCGTCCAGAGTGGAAAGCTCTTCTCATGAGTCTTGAACGAGGTGATGAACTGGTATTGAGCAAATTCAGCAATGCGTTGCGTGGTACCAGAGAACTTTCTTACTTCCTCGAACTATGCCGTATCAAGGTGATACGCATTATCTCTATTCACGACAAGGTTGACTCAAAGGATGAAGTCTTCTCTGCTTTGAAGACATCAGACTTCCTCGACATGATTGGTTCCCTCCCTGCAGAAGTTGCCACACTTCGTAAGGCATCTACCCAAATCATGCGTTTGCGGACTGCCAAAACCAAGACAAAATCAACTAAATCCCGTCAAGAACGAGAGGCTACGATTGTAAACATGTACAATGGAGGCCATGCGATTGACGATATTTGGGCTGTCAGCGGTTTCAAGAGCAGAAGTTCCATCTTCAGGATCCTGCGCAGATATGGCATAACACTAAATCGTGGCCCACATTCTGGCCCAATCAAGAAATGGAACGAAAGGAAGAACCCGATTATCAAAGAAGACAAACAATGACACTACAAGAAGCTATTGAAGCCCGGCATAGTGTAAGGGCATATAAAAACGAGCCTTTGACAGATGATGTAGTAAAGGCACTGGAAGAGCAGATTGCCATTCTGAATCGTGAAGGCAAGCTGCATATGCAGTTGATCCTTAACGAGCCAAAGGCATTCCAAGGGACAATGGCCAAATATGGGAAGTTTCGTAATGCCAACAACTATATTGTCATGGCAGGAAAGAAAGCCGAAGATCTTGATGAACGCATAGGTTACTATGGTGAGCATCTGGTGTTGTTGGCTCAGACTCTTGGATTGAACACATGTTGGGTAGGTCTATCCTATTCGAAGGTGCCAGGAACGTATGAGCTTGGCGAAGACGAGAAGATTGCTTGTTATATTGCCATCGGTTATGGTGAGACACAAGGTGTCAGCCATAAAATCAAGACCGTCGAGCAAGTGAGCAATGCCAGTGACATCACTCCGTCATGGTTTAAGAAAGGCATTGAAGCAGCATTGCTTGCTCCTACAGCCGTAAACCAACAGAAGTTTTCGTTTGAACACGTTGGAGTGAAAAACAACTGTCATCAGATAAGAGCGAAGAAGGGATTCTCAATGATTGGCTATACAAAGATGGATTTAGGCATTGCCAAGTATCACTTTGAGATTGGTGCCGGAGAAGTCAACTTTGAGTGGGTTTAGAAAAATATTAGGCAGTTAAATCGGAATTTATGAAAGAAGAATGTTTGATATGTAAGGCTCCGTTAGAGTATCTGGAAGTAGATGAACTGATGGAGTGTGCCATCTGCCATAAAAAAGAGAACAGCAAGACTCGCTGTGTTAAAGGTCATTATGTCTGTAACGACTGTCATACGGCAGGACTGGATTCCATTATCGGGCTTTGTCTGAATGAGACATCGAAAAACCCTGTCTATATCATCAAACAGATGATGGCCTTGCCGTTCTGCCACATGCATGGCCCAGAGCATCATGTTATGGTAGGATCTGCCTTATTAACCGCATACAAGAATGCAGGCGGGCAGATAGACCTTCAACAGGCACTCTCTGAGATGATGAATCGTGGAAAGAGTGTGCCTGGAGGGGCTTGTGGCTTCTGGGGTGCATGCGGTGCAGGTATCAGTTCTGGCATGTTTGTTTCTATCATTTCCAAATCTACGCCATTGGCTAAAGAACCTTTTGCTCTCGCTCATAAGATGACGGCAAAATCACTTGGAGAAATCGGCAATATTGGTGGGCCACGCTGTTGTAAACGTGACTCTTATCTGTCTGTTTTGTCTGCCATAGATTATGTCAAAGAGCATTTCAATGTTGACATGGAAAAGCCGATTGTGGTATGTGAGCATTCTAAACAGAACAATCAATGTATCGGAATTCGTTGTCCCTTTTTCAAGCGGCAATAATATAAATTCCAATTTAGCTTATAGTTATGACAGAATTTGAAAAGATGCGCCGTGAAGAGTTCTATGACTTTACAAGCGAGGAATGTTTGGCGAGTTACTATAGGGCAAAGCATATATGCGCAAAACTACAGACCATGACTATCGAGGATGCGGATTACAGAGAGACTATCGAAGATCTGATTCCCGGTATTCCTGAATCATCCACGGTATCACCGCCATTTCATTGTGACCACGGACATGGCATCAAACTGGGTGAGAATGTCTTCATCAACTACAACGGAACGATGCTCGACGGAGGCTTGATAACTATCGGCCCCAATACTCAGGTTGGCCCCAACTGCCAATTCCTGACACCGAACCATCCTATTGACTACATTGAACGTCGCAAACCTATAGAACGATGTTCTCCAATAACCATCGGTGAGGACTGCTGGTTAGGAGGCGGTGTTACAGTTTGCCCAGGAGTGACCATCGGTGACCGTTGCATAATCGGTGCAGGCAGTGTGGTAGTGAAGGATATCCCTTCTGATTCAATAGCTGTTGGCAATCCTTGCCGGGTTATCCGCAAGTTATGAATATAAGAACTGTAAATTGAAATGCAAAACAAGAACGACTACATCACCATGCTCGGTACAGGCAATGCACTTGCCACCCGATGCTACAACACGTGCTTCACACTTCATGGCGAGAAGGGTGTGCTGCTTGTTGATGCAGGTGGCGGTAATGGTATCCTTACCCAACTGGAGAAGGCAGGAATCAGGCGTGAGGACATCAGCGACCTCTTTGTTACCCACGCTCACACAGACCATCTGCTGGGCTGCATCTGGATAATGCGTATGGCACTCCAATTCCGATGCCCTCTCCATGTGTGGAGCCACAAGAAAGTAATCGGTCTGCTGACTGACATCTGCCGTCAGATTCTTCCTCAAAAAGAAGCTGATGGTATTGGAAATCTTGTTACGATGAATTGCCTGGAAGATGGTGACCAATTCGAGGCAGGAGGTTTTCCGCTGCAATGTTTTGACATTCATTCCACGAAAGAACGTCAGTTCGGATTTGAAGCCCAGTTGTCTGATGGTAGGCGTCTCTGCTGTCTGGGCGACGAGCCGTTCAGTACTCAGTGCCGTCAAGATGTAGAGGATGCCGACTGGCTGATGAGTGAAGCTTTCTGCTTATATGAAGACCGTGACCGCTTCCAACCTTACGAGAAACATCATAGCACGGTGCTCGATGCTGCACGGTTGGCAGAGGAACTTGGAGTCAAGAATCTCATCCTCTATCATACGGAAGACCGAACGCTCGACACTCGCCGCGAGAGATATACGATGGAGGCAAAGACGGCTTTCAGCGGTCGTGTCTTTGTGCCAGACGATTTGGAGAAGATAATGTTGTAAATTCCAATTTATCTGAGTGTGATATGACTTTAAGAAATAAACTTATAGATATTGCTTTGCAATGGCAAGAAAGCTTCGGGGTTGCACCATCAATTACAAGTGCCCTTTCCGAATATGATGCCGCCATGTTAGTTGGGATGTCTGAAAATGAGTATTCAGAATACATGAAGGACAAAACAGCTGTAAGTAAAGGTGCAGATTTTGTTTTTAACAATATAAGATATCAAGTAAAAGCTAATCGTCCAAGCGGCAAAAAAGGCAGTTTTGTAACAATGGTTCCCAAGGCTTCTAATTACGAATGGGACAAATTGATATGGATCCTTTACGATAAAAACTATGTCATACAAGAAGCATGGGAATGGTGTGTAAAGGATTACATATTAGCTTTTGACAGCATTAAGAGATTATCTCCCAATCACTATAGAAAGGGGAAGTGTCTATATCAAATAGAGAGTTTATAGTATGTCAAGCATTCGAGTTATACAAGGTGACTTTGAAAAGAAACTGAAGCTTCAATTCGCTCCTGGCATAAAAGCCGGATTCCCATCTCCAGCTGAAGATTACAGCCATGAGACACTGGATTTCAATCGTGATCTGATTCGGAACCCAGAAGCAACATTCTATGGCAAGGTGGAAGGCGATTCTATGATTGAAGCTGGCATCAATGATGGTGATATTGCTGTCATTGACCGTTCCATCGAAGCTCAGGACGGGGATATAGTCGTTGGATATATCAATGATGAGTTCACCATCAAGTACCTCGACCTGCGTCATCGCAAGGACGGCTATATTGAGTTACGTCCAGCCTACAAGGACTTCAAGCCTATCCGTATCGATGCAGATGATGACTTTGAAGTGTGGGGCGTGGTGATTTGGACTATCAAACGCTGGAAATAAAGTTTTTGAACCATGTACGGCATCATTGACTGCGATAACTGTTACGTATCATGCGAGCGCGTCTTTCGGCCAGACCTGAAGGACAAGCCTGTCGTTGTTCTCTCGAACAATGACGGTTGCGTGGTTGCGCGGTCAAATGAAGCCAAGAAAATGGGCATCAAAGCCGGAACACCTTATTTCCAACTGGCAGAGCAATTTCCCAATCAGAAGATTGTCGTATTCTCGTCAAACTATGAGTTGTATGGAGAACTAACAAGCCGTTTGGTTTCAATCATCAGCAAGGAGGCACCTGCCTACTTCCGTTACAGCATCGACGAATGCTTTGTCTATCTTGATGGCATGGAGCATCTGGATTTGAAAGCATGGGGCGAAGAACTTCATAAGAAGATCAAACGAAACGTAGGAATGCCTGTCAGCATCGGTCTTGCTCCAAATAAGACCCTTGCGAAGATGGCCAGCCATTTCGCCAAGAAATACCAGGGCTACCGCCACTGCTGCATGATTGATACAGACGAGAAGCGTATCAAGGCATTGGAACTATATCCCATAGATGAAGTCTGGGGTATTGGCCGACGCTATGCAGCACGTCTCGAATCTCTTGGTGTGAAGACTGCTTACGATTTTGCAGAACATAACCAGAGTTGGGTACGCGCCACATTTAACAACATTGTCATCGAGCGTACTTGGCGTGAACTGAACGGAGAGGACTGTGTGCCCAATGAAGGGATGGCAAAGAAGAAATCCATCTGCACCAGCCGTTCTTTCAACGGCATGATTACAGATATTGACGGCCTCCGTACCCATGTCTCGAACTATGCTGCCCGATGTGCTGAGAAACTTCGCCAGCAAGGTACAGTTGCGTCCATCGTAGGCGTATTTCTCAACACAAATGCTTTCCGTGAAGACCTGCCTCAATACTGGAACTTTCAGGAAATGCGGCTCATCACTCCCTCCAGCTCGACAATCACCATTGTTGGAAAAGCCACGTGCGCTACCATCAAGTCAATAACTATCAGCATTTGTTGGACGTGATGAAAGACATGGCTTGACATATTTGGAAACTTGTTCCCCCACAAAAGATGATTCCCTGGAAAAGACCAAGACAACATGGCACCATTGAAGGGACGTGGGTCTTTGTCTCTCCACCTTCCGAAATAACAAGGCGAGAGCTTTCGAAGTGAACAGTTGACCACTACCCCAAGTGCTCAGTTGTTCACTATACCAAGTGGTCAGTTAATCACTTGACAAGTGGTCAGTTGTTCACTCGACAAGTGCTCAGTTGTTCACTTTGGGGGTGTTCAGTTGACCACTTGGAAAGTCCTTCCCCGACAGCTTTCCGCAAGCCCATAGGGCCGCTTGTCAATGATGGTAATATGTCCCATTCGCGGAAGGTGCGAAGATGTCAATGCTTTGATATATAGGGGGCTATCAAGAACCTGAAGAAGCATGCCGTAAAAAGAACAAAGCGCAAGATTTCCTTCCGCTGGAACGCGAGAAATTCGTTCAAAAGCACTATCTTTGCAACATGGGAATCCACTTGCCGCCATCTATGGGAGAAACGCCGGCAAACCGTCAAGGATTTCCTCGAGACAATACCGGAACATATATATAATCTCATAGCGTCGTAAAACATGGGAATTGACAATCACATCGCGATATGGAGCAAAGGCATTCCGTATGAAATAGCTTTTTGGAACAACGTGTTTAGATGGAAACACACGTTTAACGGAATGATGGAATGGTCGAATTTCAATTTTGTCATTGATTTGGAGATGTTTGATGTCAACTCTTTCCTGCGCGGCTGCGGCAAAGAGATGCCGACGGTTTTAGACGTTGGCTGCGGCATGAGTTATGCCACAGGAAACAAAATGGCTGTTTGTGGCAAGGAACTTCCGTTAGACATGCATTATGTAGACCCTTTGGCCGCCGCGTTTAACAGGATATTGCGCAAGCGCAAAGTCGCCCTTCCGAAGATAAAGCCCGGCATGGTTGAATACTTATCATCGTTCTTCCCCTCCTCTTCCTACGATGTTGACTTGATTATCATCCAGAATGCCTTAGATCATTCCGCCATGCCCGTTAAAGGCATCATAGAGGCGATTGCCACTTTGCGTATGGGTGGAGTGTTATATTTAAACCACCATCCCAATGAGGCTGAAACCGAGAAGTATAAGGGTTTCCATCAATATAATATCATCAATGAAGGAGAAAATCTCGTAATCTGGAACAAAAAGGGCAAATGGATTATCAATGACATTGTCGCGGAGTTTGCCGATGTGTCGGTTAACGCTCACGATAATGGCCATGTCATTGCGGTAATAACCAAAAAAAGGCAATGTTCCCGCCGCGTTACTGCGCCACAAAGAAGACTTGAAGACCTTATGTGAGGCCACGGCTTTAAATTCAGACAGCTTGTTTGGCATGAAAGAATGCCTGACGGATAATTGCAAATACCTGTTTTATAATACCTTGCAATTTTTCGTGCAGGCGATGCCATGGCATATAAAGATGAAGCTGAAAAAGTTGATAAAGTGTTAATGAAGGGTCAGCTGGAAAATGCCGGGGAATATATCCCAGATACGTACTGAAAAAGGACATGAAAGATAGTAGAGACGCAAATTTGCGTCTCTACACCACATCTCTACACGACTACTTACAACCTTTCTCATCAGCGACTCTCCACCCCCCAGTTCTGTAGCGGTGCGCTGTAGCACGTCGATTTCCATCCCGTGAGGCAAGCCCCCTGCCAGCACCCTCGCTGTTTGCTCATTGCTTGTGTCCGACGTGTTACAGCGCGTCGCTACATTTTTTTGCGTGTGTGGTATTGTGGGAGATGGGGAATACAATCATTCATTATATCAATCCGGTCCGTATCTCCGCAGTGTAGAGACGCTACAGGGTTGATTGCGAGCGGTTTTCTCCGCGGGGAACTATGGCTGTTTTCAAAACAAGCCCTGCTTTTTTGGATTTAGAGACCGCCGGGAAAGTATCCTTACTTACTTGCCAAAGAACCCTTGGGTAAATGCCGAAAGACCCTTGGGTAAACGGCAAAGAACCCTTGGGTAAATGGCAAAGTATCCAATAATACTTGGCGAAGTATCCTTGCTTCCTTGAAAGAGGAACCATAGGCGTGCTTACGAACAAGTCCAGAAAGGGAGCGGGACACGCCTACCTGCCCAAGGAAAACCTCGCTATCCCTCGCGGAAGAAATCGAGCGCCTGCTTGATTTCCTCCGCCTCAGCGGTCTGGTCGAGACGAAGGTCACCGATATCTCCCAGCAGGGTGAAGTTGATGATGCCTCCCTTATTCTTCTTGTCGTGCGTCATCAGCTCCAACAACTCATCATAGTCGTCACAGGTGATGGGCAACGGGGCGTAATGTTCACGGATAAAGTTCACCGTCTGCCGCATGCGGTCGGTAGGGAAGCCACACTTGGTGACACTCAGGTAAAGCTCGGCGATGATGCCCAAGGCGACAGCGTCGCCATGGGGAATGGGCTGCCTGCGCAACGCCCAACTCTCAAAAGCGTGGCCTACGGTATGGCCCACGTTGAGAGCCTTGCGAATGCCATTCTCGTGAGGGTCTTCCTTGACTATGCGCTCCTTCACCGCCACGGAGTCTCCCACCATCTGTCGCAATTGCCTCAAGGCCTCAGCGTCATGCCCCATCGCCTTGGCCAGGGGGAAGTTCAGCAGCGCGGCCCACATAGAGACATCAGAGATAAGCCCGTGTTTCAGCATCTCGGCATAGCCCGAACGAATCTCCTCGGGGCTCAGCGTATGCAGGAACGCGGTGTCCAATATCACGAAGCGGGAGTCGTTGAACACGCCTATCTCGTTTTTCAGTCCCCTGAAGTTGATGCCAGTCTTTCCGCCCACAGAAGCGTCCACCATGGCCAGCAGGGTGGTGGGAATATTGATGAAATTGATGCCCCGCTTGAAGGTAGAGGCCGCGAAGCCGCCCAAGTCTGTCACCATGCCCCCGCCCAAGTTGATAAGGCAAGAGTGACGGGAAGCTCCGCCCTCCCCCAGCTGAGTCCACACCTGGGCTAGGCTGTCCAAAGTCTTGTGCTGGTCATTGGCTCCTATGGTGATAACGTTCGCTTTTCTTAAGCAAAAGAAACTGGCGACACGAGGCAAACAATGCCTGCGGGTGTTCTCGTCAGTGAGTATGAAAAGCTTGTCGTGTTCGCAATCTGCGAGAGCCATGGCCAATTCGCTCTCCAGATGCTGGGATATGATGATACGTTGTTGCATGCGCTATAACTTGGTAATTGATGCAAAGTTAATGAAAAAACCTGAAAATTCATGTCGGAAAGGCAAAGAAATGAAAAAAATGGGGGCATGGCGTTAAACTTGGCGGAAGCCATAGCGTCTAAACGGCAGACAAATACCAATAGAGCAGAAAATGAAACGACACGTATTGCTATTGTTTCTAATGGCATGGAGCTGCCTGGCAATAGCGCAAGAGAGAATGATCAGCGGCACACTAACTGACCGAGACACCAACGAACCCGCAGAGATGCTGACCGTGCAATTGCTACGTACAGACAGTACTTTCGTTACTGGTACGATAAGTAACGAGAAAGGCGCGTTCAAAGTGGCTGCCCCCGCGAATGGCAAGTATATTTTGCGCATCACGGGAGTGGGCTACAATCCGCTATTGAGAAACGTAACCATAAGCAACGGGAAGAGCGTGGCGCTGGGAAAACTGGTGATAGGCGCCGACGCCATCATGTTGCAGGGAGCCGTAGTCACGGCGCAGGCCCAAAAGGTGACCCTGAAAGAAGACACCTTTGTCTATAATTCCGCGGCCTACCGCACTCCGGAAGGCTCGGTGGTGGAGGAACTGGTGAGACGCATACCAGGCGCGGAAATCAGCGATGACGGTACTATCACCATCAACGGCAAGGAAGTGAAGAAAATCATGGTAGACGGCAAGGAGTTCATGACGGGTGATACCCAAACGGCCTTGAAAAACCTGCCTACCAACGTGATAGAGAAAATAAAGGTATACGACGAGCAAAGCGACCTGGCTAGGGTGACTGGCATTGATGACGGGGAGGAGGAGACCGTGCTGGACTTCGGATTGAAGAAAGGCATGAATAGAGGTACCTTCTCTAACATCGACCTGGCCTATGGCACGCACAGCAGATATGCCGCCAGGCTGATGGGCACTTACTTCACGGACAATCACCGCTTCATGCTGATGGGCTCAGCCAACAACACCAACGACATGGGCTTCGGCAGTGGAGGAAGAGGCCGCTTTGGAGGAGGAAGACAAGGCCTGAACACTTCCAAGATGATAGGCGGAAACTATAACTACGAGAAAAAAGACAAGTTGAAGATAGACGCCAGCCTGCGTTGGAACCACAGGAATGGGGACACCTACACCAATACCAGCAGCGAGAACTTCGTGAGCACCATGGGTTCATTCTCCAACTCAAGGCGGCAAAACTACTCCCGCAGCGATAGCTGGAACGCGAGAATGAGGCTGGAATGGCAACCTGACACGATGACCAACATCATGTTCCGCCCCAATTTCTCATGGTCTACCAGTGACGGACTCACCAACTCCCTTTCAGGAAGTTACGCGGAAGACCCCTACCTGCACGTGGAAGACCCCTTGGACCAAGAGGCCATCAAGACCTTGGCGGACGCTGGCGTGATGGTAAACACCAGCAACAGCAACTCCATCTCTTACAGTTCCTCGAAGCAAATCAGCGGAATGTTGCAATTCAACCGCAAGATAGGCCGCAAAGGACGTAACTTCACCCTGAGGGCAGACGGTAGCTACAACAAGCAAGACAGCAAAAGCCTGAGCACCAACGCCGTGCACCTTTATATGGTGCAAAACGCCATGGGACTGGACTCCACTTACCAAACCAACCGCTACAACCTGTCTCCCACCGACAACTACAGCTATAGCCTGCAGGCCACCTACAGCGAGCCGCTGTGGAAAGGCGCCTTCTTGCAACTAAGGTATAAATTCACCTACAATTACAGCAAGAGCGACCGCGACACCTACGATTTCAGCAACTTGGGCGAGGAGTTCTTCGCTGGCGTGACTCCTGAATATAGGGCGTGGAACAGCTATCTTAATTTGCTGCCCAATCCTTGGGAAAGCTATCTGGACAGCGACCTGAGCCGATTCTCCGAATACAAGAACTACATACACGAGGTGCAGTTGATGTTGCGAATGATAAGGGAAAAATACAACCTGAACGTGGGCGTGATGTTCCAGCCTCAAACCTCGAAATACGTGCAAGACTACCAGGGCGTGTACGTAGACACCACCCGCCACGTGAGCAACTTCTCCCCCACACTCGATTTCCGCTACCGCTTCAGCAAGGTAAGCAACTTGCGCATCAATTATAGGGGAAGCAGCTCACAACCCAGCATGACCGACCTGTTGGATATCGTAGATGACAGCGACCCTCTGAACATCACCATGGGTAACCCTGGACTGAAACCATCCTTCACCCACAGACTGCGCGTTTTCTACAATACTTATATCGAGAAACATCAAAGGTCGTTGATGACTTACTTGAATTTCTCGACCACGAACAACAGCATAAGCTCCAAAGTCAGCTACGACCCCAACACGGGCGGACGAACCACGAGACCAGAGAACATCAACGGCAACTGGAGCGCAAATGGAGCGTTTATGTTCAACACCGCCATTGACTCCGTAGGCTACTGGAACGTGAATACTTTCACCAACGTAAACTATAACAACTACGTAAGTTACCTGAGCCTGGACAACATGAGTGACTCGCAGAAGAATACCACTCGCACATTGTCCTTGATGGAAAGGTTGGCTGGTAGTTATCGCAACGAGTGGCTGGAAATAGAATTGGACGGCTCACTGAATTACACCCATGCCCGCAACAAGCTTCAACCTTCCAGCGATTTGGATACATGGCAGTTCTCGTATGGCGCCAACCTGAACATCAACGCACCTTGGGGCATGAGCATCTCCACCGACATCCACCAGAACAGCAGAAGGGGATATAACGATAGTTCAATGAACACCGATGAATTGGTATGGAACGCCCAAGTGGCACAGAGCTTCTTGCCAGGCAATCCGCTCACGGTGACCCTGCAGTTCTACGACCTGCTGCACAACCAGAGCAACTTCAGCCGGGTCATCAACTCCATGTCACGTACCGATACGCAATATAACAGCATCAACAGTTACGCGATGCTGCACGTGATATACAGATTAAATATATTTGGAGGAAAGGAAGCCCGCAGGCAAATGCACCAAGGCCCAGACGGTAGAAGACCTGACTTCGGCAGACCAGAGTTCAGGGGCGGACGGCCACCCATGGGAGGACCTGGCGGTGGTAGAAGGTCTATGGGTTTTGGAGGACCTGCTTGATGACCAAGGGATAATATCTCATCTCCAAGAGATTCTCTTTCGCGGCGATATCCTCGGGCGTATCCTCGGGTGATATCGCCGTTTTGTATTGGGCTATTATCTCCCCGCCATCACACTCCCCTGTCACATAATGCACGGTCATGCCAGTCTCCGTCTCGCCAGCGGCCTTTACGGCCTCGTGCACACGGTGACCATACATTCCCTTGCCGCCAAACTTGGGCAGCAAGGAAGGATGCAAATTGATGATACGGCGGGGGTAGGCGGCTATCAGGTAGTCTGGTATCATGAGTAGGAAACCCGCCAAGACAATGAAGTGGATATCACGCTCCCGCAACAAGGGCAACATGAAAGAACTGTCAGACAATTGCGACTTGGACACCACCTCTGTGGGCACTCCCAAACGCCTGGCTTTCTCCAAGGCGGGAGCGTCCGACTTGTTGGACACCACCAAAGCTATATTTACCACTTCGCTGCCAGCGAAGTAACGTATGATATTCTCGCAATTGGTGCCAGTTCCTGATACGAAAATGGCCACTCGCTTCTGTGCTTCACTCATCATCCTCTTCGTCTAAATCATCATCAAAGTCGTCAAACCCAAAGAGGGCATAATCCCTGAAGGCTTCCAAGGCTCGTTGGTCTTTCTTGGTAGGCCTTCCCGTCCCTCTCGCCCTATCCACGAATCCACTGATACGGGTCATTTCCAATAGCTCATATTGCTTGGGATCAGTGACATTCTCGTAAATTGTCGGCAAAAGCTTAGCTCCCACACGTTGCTCTATGCAGGAGAGAACACGAAAAGAATAAGTGACAGGCGGCTTCTTCACGTTGATTACCACGCCCGCCTTGATAACATGAGAAGGCTTCACGTTCACTCCGCCTATGGTTACCCTGCCGTTCTTGCAGGCGTTGGCTGCCAGGCTACGCGTCTTATATACCCGCGCCGCCCAAAGCCACTTGTCTATCCTTGCCGTTTCCGCCATATGCAAACGCTATTGTTTCTTGCCCAGTTTATTATATTGGTTCATGGTGATATCAATACCCGCCAGCACGAAGCTCTTGATAATATCCACCGCGGTATCCAGGCTGGGCTTCAGCACTTTGAGTTCTTCCTCATCATACTTGCCAAGCACCCATTCCACCTGCGCTCCACGAGGATAATCATTGCCTATGCCCATCCTGAGGCGAGCATAGTTCTGGCCTATCAACTGCTGGATATGGCCTAGCCCGTTGTGACCGCCATTGCTGCCCGACGCCTTCAGCCTGAAAGCCCCCAGCGGCAAAGCCACGTCATCGCTGACGACCAACAGCCGTTGCTGGTCTATTTTCTCCTGGTTAAGCCAATAGCGCACGGCATTGCCGCTCAGGTTCATATAGGTAGTAGGTTTCAGCAAGAACACTTTCCGCCCCTTGAGCGAGGTTTCCGCCACAAACCCATATCGCTTGTCCTCAAAATGAATGTTGGATGCCTCGGCAAAGGCATCCAACACCATATATCCAGTATTGTGGCGGGTACCCGCATACTCCGTGCCGGGATTACCCAAGCCACAAATCAAATACTTATCCATTATTCCTCAGTTGCGGCGGCAGCGGCAGCGGCTTGCTGTGCCTGACGGGTCATCTTGATAGAGCAAACCACTACGTCCTTGCTGGTAGCCATCTCCAAGCCCTCGTAATTCAACTGGCCAACCTTGATGCTCTTGCCGATGGTAAGAGAGGTAACGTCAACGTCAAGGTGCTCGGGGATGATTTGATAAGGAGCGGTAACATTGATCTTGCGGATAGAAAGATTCATGCGGCCACCATCACGCACACCTTGTGCCAGACCAACCAGCTTCACGGGGATGCCCACGGTGATTGGCTTCTCGTCGTTCACCTCGTAGAAGTCAACATGCAAGGGAGCGTCGGTTACGGGATGGAATTGTATTTCTCTCATCACGGCAGTATGAATCTCGCCATCGATAACCAACTTGATGACATACACGTGAGGAGTATAGATGATTTTACGGAGCTCGGTGAAAGGAGAAGCGAAAGCCAGTGCCACGGGCTTGCCTTCAGCGTCCTTCAACTCACCATAAAGGTTACATGGAACCATACCCTCCTTGCGGAGAGCCTTAGAAGCTTTTTTTCCAAGGGCAGTGCGCTTCTTACCTGTTACTTCAATTTCTTTCATAACGATTAAGTTGTGTTACTCTAAATTAATATTGTTAATTCGCCATCACACACTCAGATGCGAAAAGCGGTGCAAAGTTAAGGCGTTTTTCCGAAATACGCAATGTTTTACCCTAAAAAAAAGGAAATTATTCCAAAATCACTTGCAACTTCCGAGTAAAATATATAATTTTGCATTTTAGAACAAATGATTATTGGAGAATGATTAATCGTGAGCTAATACGTATCAAGATAGTCCAGTTAACCTACGCATACTATCAAAACGGAAACAAAAACATGGAAAACGCCGAGAAGGAGTTGCTGTTCAGTCTCTCAAAGGCGTATGACCTTTATAATTTCCTGCTGTCACTGATAGTGGCGGTAACCCGTGAGGCACGCAAGTACATAGACGTGGCCACGGCCAAGGCGCAACGCGAGGGTGGAGAAATGCCCTCCCAGAAATTCTCGCTTAACAGGTTTGCCCTGCAATTGGAGGAGAACAAAATGCTCAACGACTTCATTGAGACCAAAGGCTTAAAATGGGATGAACAGGAAAAGCTGGTGCAAGACCTTTACCTGCGCATCACGGAAAGCGAGACCTACCAAGACTACATGAAGAGCGAGGAGGATTCTTACGAGGCCGACCGCGAATTGTGGCGCAAGCTCTACAAGAAATATATCATGAACAATGAGGCCATCGAGGATGCCCTCGAGGAAATGAGCCTCTACTGGAACGACGACAAAGAGGTGGTGGACACGTTTGTGCTGAAAACCATCAAACGATTTGACGCTTCCAATAAGGCGAACCAAGAATTGCTGCCCGAATACAAGGACGCGGAAGACCGCGAGTTCGCCCGCAAGCTCTTTAGGGCCACCATTCTCAATGCCGACCAATACCAGCGTTACATGAGTGACGCCAGCAGAAACTGGGATTTCTCCCGCTTGGCTTACATGGACGTAGTGCTGATGCAAATAGCCATCGCCGAGATGATGACTTTCCCCGCCATTCCCGTTTCTGTGACCATCAACGAATACGTGGAATTGGCCAAGGTATACAGCACGCCCCGTAGTGGCGGTTACATCAATGGCATGTTGGATGCCATTGCCCGTTACCTGAACGACACGGGCAAGATATTCAAGCCCATGACGACAAAAGAGAAAAGCGACAAGAGCGCCAACGCTCCCAAGGAGGAGAACCCGCAGGAATAATTCTCGCGAAATCATTAACCCTTATATACATTATTAATAATAGGTATGACAACATCTTTAGTATTACAAGCGCAATCTGGCGGCGGAAGCATCGGCTTCCTGGTGATGATGGTAGCCATCTTCGTGATAATGTGGCTCTTCATGATACGTCCGCAGCAAAAGAAACAAAAAGAGATACGCAATTTCCAAAACTCACTGCAACCTGGAGCCAAAGTGGTGACAGGCGGAGGCATCTATGGCACCGTAACCAAGGTGAACCTGGAAAACAACACCGTGGAATTGGAAATAGCACGTGGCGTGGTGATCACCGTGGCCAGGGGATATGTCTTCGCAGACGCTTCCCAGCAGCAAGGCAATGCGTAATGACTCACTGACAAAATCCATTATCAGGAACTTCCTTCTCTGTAACATGAACAAGGAGTTTCTGATTTTTTTGTTCTTTCTCGCCTTAAGCAGTAGTTTCTGGCTTCTCATGAGCCTCAACGAGACTTACGAGAAAGAATATTGCATTCCTGTGACCCTAACAGGCGTGCCCAACAACACCGTAATGACGGGCGAGCTCTCTGACACAGCGCATATTGTCGTGCGCGACAAGGGGTTCACGCTGCTCACCTACAGCTATGGCAAGAAGTTCCGCCCGCTGTCATTTCGCTTCGCCACCTACGCCAACACCCAAAAGGGGAAAGGCTATGTGCCCACGGCAGACATACAGCGGCAAGTGCTCGCCCAACTTTACGGCTCCAGCAAACTGGTGTCTATGAAGGTAGAGCACCAGGACTTCTTCTTCAATTTCGGACAATCAAAGCGCGTGGCGGTAAAAATGACGGGAAAGATCTCCACAAGCCAAACCTACTACCTGGCCAACACTTCCATATCGCCCAACACAGTAACCATCTACGCCCATAAGTCTTTGCTGAACAGCATATCTGCCATCTATACGCTTCCCGTAAACCTGGCAAACCTGCGGGACACCATTCATCAACAGGTGGAATTACAGCAAATAAGGGGTGTAAAGGTTGTGCCATCCACCGTAAAGATAAGTCTGTATCCCGACATCCTTACGGAAGAGAGCGTGGAGGTGCCCATCACGGCGGTCAACATGCCCGAGGGAAAGACCTTGAGAACTTTTCCCGCCAAGGTGAACGTCAGGTTTACCGTAGGTGCCAGGGTGTTCCGCACCATCAAGCCAGAGATGTTCCGGGTGGTGGCAGACTACAAAGACATCGAGAAACAAGCCGACGAGAAGTGCCCATTGCAGTTGGTGAAATGGCCGCGAAATGTGTCCAGGGCGCGACTAGAGATAAGCCAGGTGGACTATTTGATAGAGCAATGACAGATACGGCACACCTATTTGGCGCGATCACGGGTGGCATTGGCGCAGGAAAGAGCTATATATGCCAACAGCTTCGGGACATGGGCGTTGAGGTCTACGACTGTGACGCTGCCGCCAAGCGGCTCATGCGTTCCGACAAGATATTGCGGGAACGGCTGACCGAACTGGTGGGAAAAGAAGTATACGAGGGTGACGCTCCCCGAAAAAACGTATTGACCGCCTTCCTTTTGGCAAGCGAGGAAAACAAGCAAGCCGTGAACGCCATCGTGCATCCAGCGGTTGCCCAAGACTTCATGGCAAGTGGCTGCGAGTGGCTGGAGAGCGCCATTCTCTTCGAAAGCGGTTTCCACCAGAGAGTGCCCCTCGCATGCGTAACGTGCGTAGTGGCGCCTTTAGAGACAAGGCTGCGAAGAGTAATGGAGCGGGACGGCATTAGCATGGAGCAAGCATCCCGCTGGATAACCACACAGATGCCGCAAGAGGAGATAGCCAGTCGCAGTGACTATATCGTCCACAACGACGGCATCACTCCCCTGCTTCCGCAATTGCGGGGCATGCTGCGAGCCATCGCCCAACGCAAGCATACATTATAATATATATTCTAACAATCAATCAGGAACATTCAAACATTAAAGACTGGATTATTTTATGGAGACAATTCTTTCTATCGCAGGCAAACCAGGCCTGTATAAACTGGTAAGCAGAAGTAAAGGCACGTTCATCGTAGAGATGCTTGACGAAAGCCACAAGCGCATGCCCGTATTCGCTACAGACAGGGTAACGAGCCTGGCCGACGTGGCCATGTATACCGACGCGGACGAAGTGCCTTTGTGGCAAGTGCTGGAAAGCGTGGGCGTAAAAGAGGAAAAGAAAGTCAGCTCAATAGACTACCGCAAAGCCAGCTCTGCCGATTTGCGTTCCTATTTCGCGGAAGTGCTGCCCGACTTTGACCGTGACCGCGTACACGACAGCGATATCAAGAAGTTATTGCAATGGTATAACATTCTCGTCAAGGCGGGCATCACCGAGTTCCAGGACGCGTTGGCACCCACCAACGGTGATAACGTGGACGACCGCGCTTAACCATCTCTCCCCCCAGGGGAAAAAGCTTTCGCAATGCGCCATATTGTCATCTCGTATGACAACGTGGCGCATTTTTCGGGTTTGGAACATTCCTTGCAGATAGGTAGGTGTAAACGTTAAACCATTAACAAACAATTAGGAGGTAAATATTATGACATCCATCTACAGAAACAACTGGTTACCCGAGGTCTTCAACGACTTCTTCGATAACATCGCCCTTCCAAGAACCAACGCTACGGCACCTGCCATCAACGTGAAGGAAACCGAAAACGAATACGTGGTAGAAGTAGGCGCTCCTGGCTTGACAAAGGAAGACTTCAACGTTCATATCAACGATGAAGGAAATCTTACCATCAAGGTGGAGAAGCACAATGAGGAGAAGGAGGACAAGGCTCACTACCTGCGCAGGGAGTTCTATTACTCCAAGTACGAGCAGACGTTGATCTTGCCAGACGACGTGGACAAGGAACACATCGCGGCTAAAGTGGCCGACGGCGTTCTTTCCGTCCAACTGCCCAAATTGAAGAAGGAGGAGCAGAAGGTCAGCAGGCAGATCACCATTGGCTAATCTTTCAATAGGTAACCAAATACATCCCACATCAGCCCCCGCTAGAAGTTATCTTCTATGCGGGGGCTTTTCATTGTTATGGACATATTAGAGAATGGTAAAGAATGGTAAAATACGCACTTTTCCGTAAAAAAAGTTGCGTATTTGAATTAAACTCATTAACTTCGCGGCCGATAAGTATAAGGATAATGTCTTCTTTTTGTAGTTGAAGCACTATCCGTTAAGGTATCTAACGGAACTGAGATTGCGCTCGCCTCGCGCCTTTATGCCCCAGGCCGCAATCGCGAAAATACCTGATGTTGTAGTTCAGCTTTTCAGGTTCCATAAAGAATATGTTATGAATAAGATTGTAAAAAGATTTGTAGTAGTAGTAGTATTAGCGTTAATGATGACGGAGGCTGCGATAGCCTCGAGAAATGGCGGAGCCAAGCATGATTGGGAACCTGTGATAAAGGCCATCATCATGGTAGAGAGTGGCGGTGACGCCCGCGCCAAAAGTGGAAATTCTGTTGGGGCCATGCAAATTACCCCGATACTCGTAAAGGAGTGCAACAACATACTCCGCAAACGCAAGAGCAAAAAGCGTTACACCCTAGCCGACAGGTACAGCGTGAAAAAATCCAAGGAGATGTTCCTGTTGATGCAATCGGAATTCAACAAGGAGAACAACGTGGAAAAAGCCATCAGGGCATGGAACGGTGGCAACAAGTATAGCAAGAAAGCTACACAGCGTTATTACGAGAAAGTGATGAAACACTTGAAATGAAAGCGATAAAGAGGCCTGGAACTTTGATGTTCCAGGCCTCTTCACGTTTCAACCCAGCAAAGAGAATGTTGGAATCTTGAAGTCGCAAAATGCGACCTCATGTTGGGATGGTGATAGAAGATTGCCCTACGCTTTCACGGAGCAAGGTATCGCCATGCTTAGCTCTGTCTTGAAATCACAAACTGCCATAGATGTGAATATCCGTATCATGCCTAAAGGCAACGATTTGGGTTAAAAAACCTGTCAGGGATATAACCTCGGGGCGCAAAAAAACAGACTGGCCGAGGAGACGAAGCCAGTATCCTTTTCAGTACCACTTAACTGGTACTGGAGTTTCAACTAGCTGGTACTGCAGTACCACTAAGGTAAAACCGCAGTACCAGCTAAGTGGTATCGATTACGGTACCCAACGAGTTTCCTCTACATATTGGTCAAAGTCCATGGAGGAGTTTGCTCCTACCTGTTCGAGCACGTACTTGATGATGTCTTGCTCCTCTGGAGAAAGCAATATATCTCCTCTTCTGCGCTTGAAATATTGGTTACGACCGAAATGCTGTATGAGCGTGGTCATGAATCGCCCATACTGCTCGGGGTACATTTTCTTCTGGAAACCCGTGAAGCCTTTGGCGAACCTCACGGGCTTGCTGTCAGCGTAATGGGGACAGCCTGGCAGCTTTGTACACTTAGAAGGATTGAGCAAGCTTAAGTAAGTTCCCATTTCCTCTTGCCGGCGGAAAGCCAGCTGGTGGAGGCATTTCTCCGCCAACGGGCAGTCCCCATGCATGCATACGGGATAATTTTGGGGGATGGTATTGGCAGACTTCATAGCGTCAAAGGTTCATAAGGCAAGCCAAACACGTCGGCCACGGCCTTGTATACCACTTTGCCCTCCACGATGTTCAGTCCCTCGGCCAAGGCGGGGTCATCTTGGCACGCTTTCTTCCAACCCTTGTCGGCCAAGGCCACAGCATAGCTTAAAGTAGCGTTAGCCAACGCTGAGGTGGAGGTATGAGGGATGGCACCAGGGATATTGGCCACACAATAATGCAGGATGCCGTCTACCTCATAGACTGGGTCACTATGGGTGGTGGGACGGGAAGTCTCAAAACAACCTCCTTGGTCTATGGCCACGTCTACCATTACCGTACCAGGACGCATCTTGGCCAGCATGTCTCGGGTAACCAACTTGGGAGCCTTGTCGCCAGGCACGAGCACCGCGCCTATCACCACGTCGGCATCAGCGAGTTCCGACTCCACATGGTGGGGCGATGAATAGACCGTACGGACGTTGGCGGGCATCGTAATGGACAGCTCACGCAACTTTGGCAACGAGATGTCCAGTATCACTACGTCGGCGCCCAAGCCTGCCGCCGTGCGGGCCGCGGCTTGTCCCACGATGCCTCCACCCAGTACAACCACCTTGGCGGGCCTTACTCCTGGCACGCCGCCTATCAACTTGCCCTTGCCTCCTTTTGTCTTTTGCAAGTAATACGCGCCATTGATGGCAGCCATGCGGCCTGCCACCTCGCTCATGGGAGTCAACAGCGGCAACGCTCCATCCGCTGTACGTACGGTCTCGTAGGCCACGCACACACCACCCGAAGCTATCATCGCGTCGGTGAGGGCCTTGTCGCAGGCGAAATGGAAGTACGTGAAAACAATTTGCCCAAATTTAATCAAAGGATATTCCTGGGGCACAGGCTCCTTGACTTTCACTATCATATCGGCCATCCCATACACCTCCTCGATGGTAGGCAACATGGTGGCGCCCACGGCCACATAGTCTTCATCCGCGAAGCCACTGCCAATACCCGCCGTGGCTTGCACGTAAACCTGATGGCCACGAGCCACCAACTGGGCAACGCCCGCGGGGGTCATACCCACCCGGTTCTCGTTGTTCTTAAGTTCTTTAGGAATTCCAATCTTCATCATACGCGTCAGGATTTAAGGTTTTACCTAACGCGAATATAGCGAGAATACCTCTAAGTTCCAAATTTTCAAGGCTTGATTTTATCCCTAGACTCACCTTTTTCCTTGTCCATTTCCACTCGCTTCACCTTGCGGAAGAGATCGGAGGCGAATACCAGGTCGTTGAGCTTCTCGTTGGTGGAACCCATCACCTCGTCCTTGGTGCCCTGCCACTCCTTGTGCCCTTGGTAGATAAAACAGATATTCTCTCCTATACCCATCACGGAGTTCATGTCGTGGGTATTGATGATAGTGGTGATGTCATACTCCTTGGTGATTCCTGAAAGCAACTCATCTATCACTAGCGAGGTCTTTGGGTCAAGTCCAGAGTTGGGCTCGTCACAAAACAAGTACTTGGGATTCATGACAATAGCCCTCGCGATGGCCACTCGCTTCTGCATGCCACCCGACAACTCTCCAGGGTATTTCAACTGCGCGTCTATCAAGTTGACCCTTCCCAGGCACTCCTGCGCCCTCTTTACACGTTCACGATAATTCATGGACGAGAACATGTCCAAAGGAAACATCACGTTCTCCAACACGCTCATGGAGTCGAAAAGGGCCGCTCCCTGGAAGATCATGCCCATCTCGCGGCGCATGGCCACCTTCTCCTTCTTGGACATGGAAGCGAAGTCACGACCGTCGTAGAGCACCTCGCCCGAAGTTGGGGTCAGAAGTCCCACCATATTCTTGATAAGCACGGTCTTTCCCGATCCGCTCTGCCCGATGACGAGATTGGTCTTCCCTTTCTCAAAGACCATATTGATGTCAGACAACACGACCTTGTCGCCAAAGACTTTAGTAAGATGCTTCACTTCTATCATGGTCAGGAAAGGATTTGGGTGAGAAACACGTCAGAACACAATATCAGCACACTAGAGTTAACCACTGCCGCGGTAGAAGCCTCGCCCACCTCCACGGAGCCTCCCTCCACGGTATAACCGAAATAGGAGGAGACACTGGCGATGATGAAAGCGAAGAAGAGGCTCTTGATGATGCTCATCCACACAAACCAGGAGTTGAACGCGTGCTGCAAGCCCAATGTCAGGTCAGAAGGCGACAAGATGTGCCCCACATAAGCCGTCCCGTATGCGCCAATGATTCCCATGGCGGAACTGAAGATAACCAGGAAAGGCATAATGGTGATGAGTCCCATGATTTTGGGCAATATCAAATAACAAGCGGAATTCACGCCCATGATATCCAAGGCGTCTATCTGCTGGGTGACTCGCATGGTGCCCAATTCGGAAGCGATATTGGAACCCACCTTACCCGCTAAAATCAAGCACATGATAGTGGAAGAGAACTCCAGCAACATAATCTCGCGGGTGGTATAGCCCGACACCCAGCGGGGCATCCAAGGACTCTGGATATTCAACTTCATCTGGATGCAAATCACCGCCCCGATGAAAAAAGAGATGAGCAGCACAATGCCGATGGAATCCACTCCCAACTGGGACATCTCCTTCACGTACCGCTTCAAAAACATCCTCAGTCGCTCTGGGCGGGAGAAAGCCCGACCCATCAACATCAAGTAACTGCCAAAGGTAGTCAACCACTTATATATCAACATGCGATAAACTTAATGCCACTTATATATATTACACGACGCGAAAGTAACTAAAATCCTCTAAAAACCGAAATATTATAAAGAGTTTTTAGGAATTATCAGCGGTATTCGGGCGAATTTTACTAATTTTGCAGCCAAATCATAAAGAGAAATGGAAGAGACCAACAATTCCACAAGCCAGACAAGGCAAGGCATGGTGCTGCGCACGGAAGGACTGGTGAAGCGTTACGGCAAAAGAACCGTGGCCAACGGAGTGACCATCAACGTAAGGCAGGGAGAAATCGTGGGGCTACTGGGCCCGAACGGAGCGGGTAAAACCACCTCTTTCTACATGACCACGGGGTTGGTGATACCCAACGCGGGGCACGTTTACCTGAACGACGAAGACATCACCGACTACCCTGTATATAAACGCGCGAGAGCGGGAATAGGCTATTTGCCACAGGAAGCCAGCGTTTTCCGCAAGCTGAGCGTAGAAGACAACATCTTGGCCGTACTGGAGATGACCGGGCTGAGCCGCCAAGAGCAGCTAGACAAGTTGGAAAGCCTCATCAGGGAGTTTAGACTAGAGAAGGTGCGCAAGAACAAGGGCGACCAACTTTCCGGTGGAGAGCGCCGCCGAACGGAGATTGCCCGATGCCTGGCCATAGACCCCAAATTCATCATGCTTGACGAGCCTTTCGCGGGAGTCGACCCCATCGCCGTGGAAGACATCCAATATATCGTATGGCAGCTGAAATACCGTAACATCGGCATCCTCATCACCGACCACAACGTGCAGGAGACCTTGACCATCACCGACCGCGCCTACCTGCTCTTCGAGGGGAAAATACTCTTCCAAGGCCTGCCAGAGGAACTGGCGGCCAACAAAATCGTAAGGGAAAAGTATCTCAGCAACAGTTTCGTGCTCAGGAAAAAGGACTTCCAGCTCATAGATGAACAGAAGAGAGCCAAGGAAGCGGAGAAAGACGGTTAAGCCCAAATCGTCATTAGGCCGCATAAGACTCACTTTTCCTCTAAAGAGAGGCACTTTGGCATCTTGCCCGCTTCTGCCAGCGTCTTGTTCTCCGTCTTGCCTCGATGTAGCCCGCTACGCCTTCAGCAATCCGGAAAGCAAGCCTCAAGCCATAAAAGGGCAATCAGTCCAAAGCCTAATGGCCTATTTGCGTTAAAAAACACAATTTTTGCACACTCCATTAGGTAAATACGCAAAAAATATGTAATTTTGCACGCCCATCGCAAGAAACTCACAAGTTAGTATAAACATAACAAAACATAAAACACAAGAAGATGAACATTTCATTTGACATCCAAGACAAGGTGAATGGCCTGCTGACCATCACCGTGGAGGAAGAAGATTACAAGGCAGATGTCGAGAAGACATTGAAAGATTATCGCAAGCGGGCCAGCGTACCAGGCTTCCGCCCTGGCCAGGCTCCCATCGGCATGATAAAGCGTCAATACGGAACTGCCGTGAAGATGGATGCCATCAACAATCTGGTAGGCAGAAAAATCTATGATTACCTGACAGAAAACAACATACAATTCCTGGGTGAGCCCATGACCGCCAACGGCCAGGAGCCTGTCGACGTGGAGAAGCCCGCGCCATATACCATGAAATTTGATATCGCCGTGGCTCCCGAGGTAAACGTTACCCTCAGCGACAAGGACACTTTGGACTATTACGACATCCAAGTAGATGACAAGATCATCGATGGGCAGGTAGACATGTACGCCTCTCGCATGGGTGAACACAAGACCGTGGAAGAATATCAAGACAACGACATATTGCGTGGCGACCTGCGCGAGCTGGATGCCGATGGCAACGTGAAGGAAGGCGGTATCACTACCGAGGGTGCCGTGATGATGCCCATGTACATCAAGGTTGAAGACCAAAAGAAGTTGTTTGACGGCGTGAAGATGGGTGACCTCATCACTTTCAATCCCCGTAAAGCTTATTCCGAAAACGACGGCGAGATAGCTTCCCTTTTGAAGATTGACCGCGAGGCGGCAAAAGACATCAACGCGGATTTCAGCTTCCACGTAACGGAAATCAGCCGCTTCTTCCCCCACGCTGTAGACCAGCAACTCTTTGACCAGGTATTTGGCGAAGGCAACGTGAAGGACGAGGCAGGTTTCCGCGCCAAGATTGCAGAGAACGTAAAGGAACAACTGGCTACCCAGAGTGATTTCCGCTTCCTGCTCGACATGCGCAAGCATTATGAGGACGAGGTTGGCACGCTGACCTACCCCGACGAGTTGCTCAAGCGCATGATGAAAGCCAAGAACAAGGACAAGGGCGATGATTTCGTAGAGAAAAACTACAATGACAGCGTCAAGGAGCTCACTTGGCATCTCATCAAGGAGAAGTTGGTGAAAGACAATGACATCAAGATCAACGACGAGGACTTGAAAGAGACCGCACGCGAGGCCGCACGTGCGCAATTCGCGCAATACGGCATGTCAAATGTACCCGCTGAGTATATCGACAACTACGCACAGGAAATGCTCAAGAAGGGCGAGCAGAAAGACGCGATTATTGAGAGAAGCATAGACCGCAAGTTGGTGGAAGTGGCCAAAAACGTAGCCAAGATCAACAAGAAAGAAATCTCTCTCGATGACTTCAACAAACTAGCGTAAAGAATAATTTTTGTAAAAAATATACGTATTTATTTGGGGTTATCGACTTTTTTATTATCTTTGTTTCTAGAAACAAGATGAAAAGGGTCGATAACCCCATTTTCGTACCCTAAAAAATACCACAAAAGACATGAATGATTTTAGAAAATATGCCACAAAGCATTTAGGAATTAATGGCTTGACATTTGACGAGGTAATAAGCTCACAAGCCCAATACCTGAATCCTTACATCTTGGAAGAGCGGCAGCTGAACGTCACTCAAATGGACGTGTTCTCTCGCTTGATGATGGATCGCATCATCTTCTTGGGCACGCAAATAGACGATTACACCGCCAACACCCTGCAAGCCCAATTGCTCTACCTTGACTCAGTAGACAACGGCAAAGACATCTCCATATATATAAACAGTCCTGGCGGTAGCGTCACGGCGGGTCTTGGCATCTACGACACCATGCAATTCATAACCAGTGACGTGGCCACCATCTGCACAGGCATGGCAGCCTCGATGGCAGCCGTATTGCTCGTATCTGGCAAGGAAGGGAAGCGTTCTGCCCTACCCCACAGCAGGGTGATGATACACCAGCCGCTGGGTGGCGTACAGGGACAAGCTTCCGACATCGAGATAGAAGCCCAGGAAATCATGAAATTCAAGAAAGAACTCTATACCATCATCTCCAATCACTCTCACACACCCTACGAAAAAGTGTGGAAAGACAGTGACCGCAACTTCTGGATGACCGCTCAAGAAGCCAAGGAGTATGGCATGATAGACACTGTACTGGAAAGGAAGCGTTAAGGAAAGATGGCAAGAAAGAAATGCAGCTTTTGCGGGCGCGACGAAAAGGAAGTGCGCTTGCTGATAACGGGCATCGATGGTTTTATTTGCGAAGAATGCGCCAACCAGGCATATAACATCGCCAAGATGGCGGGAATGTACGCTCCCGTCAAGGCGGAGCAAGCGCAGGCAAATCCAGAGAGACTGAAACAGATACCCAAGCCCAAAGAAATAAAAGCGCACCTGGACGAATATGTCATTGGCCAAGATGAGGCCAAACGCACCCTGGCGGTAGCTGTCTACAACCACTACAAGCGACTGATGCAACCCGAAGCGCAAGACGGTGTGGAAATAGAAAAGAGCAATATCATCATGGTGGGAAGCACGGGCACTGGCAAGACTTTGCTGGCTCGTACCATCGCCAAGTTGCTCGACGTACCTTTCACCATTGTCGACGCTACTGTATTCACCGAGGCGGGATATGTGGGAGAAGACGTGGAGAGCATACTGAGCCGTCTGCTGCAAGTGGCCGACTATGACGTGGAGGCCGCCCAAAGGGGTATCGTTTTCATAGATGAGATAGACAAGATAGCCCGCAAAAGCGACAATCCCTCTATCACTCGTGACGTAAGCGGAGAAGGCGTGCAACAGGGATTGCTGAAGCTGCTGGAAGGCACCATGGTCAACGTGCCGCCTCAGGGAGGCAGGAAGCATCCCGACCAAGAGTATATCCACGTGGATACGCGTAACATACTTTTCATCTGCGGCGGCGCATTCGACGGCATAGAGCGCAAGATAGCGCAACGCATGAATACCCATGTGGTAGGTTACAACTCCGTGCAAAACGTAAACAAGATTGACAAGGCTGACCTGATGAAATATGTCTTGCCACAAGACCTGAAATCATTTGGCCTCATACCAGAGATTATCGGCAGGTTACCGGTGCTCACTTACCTAAAGCCACTTGACAAGGAAGCCTTGCGCATGATACTGGTGGAGCCCAAAAACTCTATCATCAAGCAATACATCAAGCTCTTCGAGATGGACAAGATAAAACTGACCTTCGAGCAAGACGCCCTTGACTACATCGTGGACAAGGCCGTGGAATACAAGCTAGGGGCAAGAGGTTTACGTTCCATTGTCGAAGCGGTGATGAGGGAGGCCATGTTTAATATGCCTTCCACCAAGGCTCGCACCTTCAAGGTGACTCGCGAATACGCGATGAGCCAGCTCGACAAAGCGCATTTCCACATAAAGGAATCGGCCTGACACCGAAGAGCCGGGCGGCGCTAGAGGCTTTGACCAAGGACAACAGCATCATAACGATATGGCGGAAAAGGTAAATCTAACCAAGCAATTAAAGCACTACTTCGGCTTTGACACGTTCAAGGGCGACCAGGAGTCTATCATCCGCAACCTGCTGGAAGGTAAAAACACGTTTGTGTTGATGCCTACGGGTGGCGGCAAGAGTCTCTGCTATCAGTTGCCCTCGTTAATCATGGAAGGCACGGCCATCGTCATCTCACCGCTCATAGCCTTGATGAAAAATCAAGTGGATGTCATCAACGGATTGAGCGAAAGTGATGGCGTGGCGCATTACCTGAACTCATCGCTCAACAAGTCAGCCATTGAGCAAGTAAAATCCGACATTCTCTCAGGTAAGACAAAGTTGCTCTACGTCGCCCCGGAATCGCTCACCAAGGAGGAGAACACAGACTTCCTCAAGACGGTGAAGATTTCCTTCTACGCCGTAGACGAGGCACATTGCATATCTGAATGGGGGCACGATTTCCGCCCGGAATATCGCCGCATCCGCCCCATCATCAACGAAATAGGACAAGCGCCTGTTATCGCCCTCACGGCTACCGCCACCGACAAGGTGCGTACAGATATCAAGAAAAGCTTAGGCATCAACGACGCCGTTGAATTCAAGAGCTCTTTCAATCGCCCTAACCTCTACTACGAGGTGAGACAGAAGACAAAGGACATTGACAAGCAAATCATCATGTTCATACGCCAGAACCCTGGGAAGAGCGGTATCATATACTGTCTGTCGCGCAAAAAGGTAGAGGAACTGGCTGAAGTGTTAAAGGCCAACGATATCAAAGCCGCCCCTTATCATGCGGGACTTGACTCCGTGACCCGTTCACAGACACAAGACGATTTCCTGATGGAAAAGCTTGACGTGATTGTCGCTACTATCGCCTTTGGCATGGGCATTGACAAACCTGACGTGCGCTTTGTCATTCACTACGACATCCCCAAAAGCCTGGAAGGATATTATCAAGAGACTGGCAGAGCCGGGCGAGATGGCGGCGAGGGCAAATGCATCACGTTCTATGCCAAGAACGACCTACGCAAGCTGGAGAAGTTCATGGAGGGCAAACCTGTATCCGAACAAGACATAGGAAAGCAACTATTGCAAGAAACCGCGGCCTACGCGGAGTCCTCCGTGTGTCGCAGGAAAATGCTGCTCCACTATTTCGGAGAAGAATATACCGAGGATAACTGCCATAATTGCGACAACTGCCTGCACCCCAAGACCAAGGTGGAAGCCCAAAACGCCCTGACCATGGTGCTGCAAGCCGTAGCCGCCGTGAAAGAGAACTTCCGGCAAGAATACATTATTGATTTCGTGAAAGGCAGGGCTACGGACGACATCGTCTCACACAAGCACCAAGAGCTAGAGGAGTTTGGAGCTGGCGAAGACGAGAATCCGAAACTATGGAATCCCGTGATAAGGCAAGCGCTGTTGGCAGGCTACTTGAAGAAAGACGTAGAGAACTATGGCCTCTTGAAACTTACGCCAGCTGGCAAGCGTTACTTAAAGGAGCCACACTCGTTCATGATTGTGGAAGACAATGAGTTCAACGAGAGTTGTGAAGAGGAGAACCACGAGGGAGGTGCCGCCTTGGACCCCACCTTGTTCAACATGTTGAAAGACCTGCGCAAAAGAATCGCCCAAAAGGCGAAATTGCCCAGCTACGTTATCTTCCAGGACATCTCCCTGGAACAGATGGCCACCATGTACCCCATTGATTTACAGGAACTGCAAAACATACAAGGTGTAGGCGCGGGAAAGGCCAAGCGTTACGGCAAGGAGTTTTGCGAGCTCATCAAGAAGTACTGCGAGGAGAACGAGATAGAGCGACCCGAGGAATTGCGGGTGAGAACCGTGGCCAAGAAGTCTGCCCTCAAGGTGAACATCATCCACAGCATAGACCGCCAAATAGCCTTGGATGACATCGCGGAGGCTAAAGGACTGGAGTTCGAAGCCTTGCTCGACGAGATAGAGGCCATCGTCTATAGCGGCACCAAGCTGAACATAGACTATTTCCTGGACGAGGTGATGGACGAAGAACGCATAGATGAGGTATACGACTACTTCATGGAGAGCGAGACAGACGACCTGGATGCCGCCATCGAAGAACTCGGAGACATCTGCACCGAAGACGAGATAAGATTGGTGCGCATCAAGTTCCTTTCCGAGCAGGCCAACTGATTTCACAAACACAAGCCGTACCGGTATTATCTGGTGCGGCTTCTTTGTTGCCTGTTCCCCGCATGGGGCTTTTAAGAAAAGCATTTAGCGTGCATTCGATGAATCTTAGCTTGCGTACGTAAGCCTTTCATTGCCAAAGAGTAGAGAACGCGCTTACGCGTCTCAGCAAGCAAGAGTGCCGAATAAAATCACCACTGGCGAAAGTCTGGCGGCCTGCTGAGACGCAAAAATCTCTACAAACTTTTCGCCGAATTCACGTTAAGTTATTTTGCTCAGCAAAACAACTTATTTTCATGAGCGAAACAACTTATTTTCCTGGGCAAAATAACTTGTTTTCCTGAGCAAAATAACTTGTTTTCAAACGCCCTCAAAATCGCCCTGCTGAACACCTTCCAAGTGATCTATAGAAATGAGGTCAACTGCTCTATAGAAATGACATGAAGTGAACTATAGAAACCATGACAACTGTTCTATAGAGCACTTGAGACGCCAAAATAAAACGCAATAAAATGTAATTGAACGCATTCAAACGAAAGAAAGCGCAAGCTTTTCCTCCCATTCACGATAAAGGCCTGAAAAAGTCAGTACTACTGCTTGGCGATATCAGTAGTACTGAAATCCCAGAGCGGTAGTACTGACTTTCATTTTCAGTAGTACTGGCTTTTTGTGTGCGTAATCAGCAATTGGGTTTATTCCGAGAATCATTGAACTCACGACGTTACCTTGTTTTTAACAGTATACCTCGCTCACAACCTTTCTCGCAAAGTCCAATAACGATTTGGGTTAAATTGCATTAATATCCCATGAAATTCGGGAAAAAGCACGGCAGTCTGAAAAATTATCGCTAAATTTGCACGCAATAAATTTTTTAAGATATATCATTATGTCATCATTTGTTGCAGATAAAATTGTCATGGACGGCCTTACTTACGATGACGTCCTGCTGGTTCCAGCGTATTCTGAGGTGTTGCCAAAGACGGTACAGTTGAAAACGAAATTCTCACGCAACATCGAGTTAAACATTCCTTTTGTCACGGCTGCCATGGACACTGTTACCGAAGCGGCTATGGCCATCGCCATCGCGCGAGAGGGAGGCATCGGTGTCATACACAAGAATATGTCTATCGAGGAACAAGCCAGGCAAGTGGCCATCGTGAAGCGTGCCGAGAACGGCATGATTTACGACCCCGTGACCATTTGCAAGGGGCGCACTGTCAAAGACGCATTGGACATGATGGCGGAATATCATATTGGAGGCATCCCTGTAGTTGACGAAGAGAACCACTTGGTAGGTATTGTCACCAATCGTGACTTGCGCTTCGAACGCCGACTTGACAAGAAGATAGACGAAGTGATGACCTCGGAGAACCTGGTCACCACACATATACAAACCGACTTGGTGGCCGCCGCGCAGATACTGCAAGAGAACAAGATAGAAAAGTTGCCTGTTGTTGACAACGACAACCACTTGGTAGGCTTGATTACTTACAAGGACATCACCAAGGCCAAAGACAAACCCATGGCATGCAAGGACGAAAAGGGTCGTTTGCGCGTGGCCGCTGGCGTGGGCGTGACGGTAGACACCTTGGAGCGGGCGCAAGCCTTGATAGAGGCTGGTGCCGATGCCATCGTGATAGACACCGCGCATGGCCATTCCAAGGGCGTTATAGACAAGCTGAAGGAGGTGAAAGCCGCTTTCCCCGACATAGACATCGTGGTGGGCAACGTAGCCACGGGCGCGGCAGCCAAGATGCTCGTGGACAATGGAGCGGACAGCGTCAAGGTAGGTATAGGGCCAGGCTCTATTTGCACTACCCGCGTGGTTGCTGGCGTGGGCGTTCCCCAATTGAGCGCGATATATGATGTTTACTCCGCTTTGCGCGACACCGATGTTCCTCTTATCGCAGATGGTGGCTTGCGCTATTCAGGCGACGTGGTGAAGGCATTGGCCGCTGGCGGTAGCTGTGTGATGATAGGCTCCCTTGTGGCTGGCACCGAGGAAAGCCCAGGCGAAACCATCATCTTCAATGGCCGCAAATTTAAGAGCTATCGGGGTATGGGCTCATTGGAGGCCATGGAACATGGCTCTAAAGACCGTTACTTCCAAAGCGACACCAAGGATGTGAAAAAACTGGTGCCAGAGGGTATCGCTGGCCGTGTGCCCTATAAGGGAACTGTACAGGAGGTGATTTATCAGCTCGTGGGAGGCTTACGCTCTGGTATGGGTTATTGTGGCGCACCCACCATTCGCGAGTTGCATAACGCGAAGTTCACCCGCATCACCAACGCAGGCGTATTGGAGAGTCACCCACATGACATCGCCATTACGAGCGAGGCGCCAAATTACAGTCGCCCCGAGTAGTGTTTGCCCGATAGCACAACTATGAGACATACCCTGCTCCTGCTCTTTATTTTATTCACTTCGCTCATGACCAAGGCTCAAAACGACCCCGTGGTCATGAGAATAGGTGATAATGAGATAAGATTACGGGAGTTCATGTATGCCTACCATAAAAATTACCCTGAATCCGAGCGAGACAGAAAAAGCCTGGAAGCGTTCGCGGACAGTTACCTGGACTACCAGCTCAAGGTAAAAGCCGCGCTTGACGCAGGTTTAGACACAATTCAAGGCGTAAGGGAATCGGAAGCGTCTGGCGAGAGCCTTCCCGCCAGAACCTCTTTTGGTGTTGACCCTCAAGTGGAGAATGAGGCACATTTACTCTATAAGTCTGCCCGCGCGAAAGTAGAGGCAAGCGGAGGAATGGTGAAACCAGCCCACATCTTATTGGCACTACCACAGAACGCTAATGAGCGACAACGTCGCAAAGCGCAGCGAAGAGCGGATTCGCTTTACCAAGCCATCAAGGCGGGGGCTGACTTTAACGAGTTGGCGAGCAAATATTCTGACGACAAGCCCACGGCCGCAAAGGGCGGAGAACTGCCTTGGCTATCCAAAGGACAGATTGTGGAGCTATTTGAACGGGTGGCGTACTCCCTGGAAGTTGGCGAAGTAAGTCGCCCTTTCCTTTCTGAGTTTGGTTATCATATCATCAAGCTGAAAGACAAACAGCCTTTCTACCCCTATGAAGCACAGCGGGACGAGCTGTACCGACATGTGGAGTTAAACCTGATGAGAAAAGGTGTCGCCCAAGACACCACAAGGTACTTTTCCAAGAATCGCTCCACAAAAGCGAAAGCCATAACTTTTGAAAGCACAAAAAGAAAAGCGGGCGCGGACAGAACAGAAAACATTTCGCTTCAAGACAAAGAGTATCGTGACGCGGCTTTGGTGTATGAGATTACAGATAAAGTTGTTTGGCAAAAGGCACATGACGAAAAGGCTTTGGCCAGCTATTTCAAACGGCACAAGAAAAGCTTTCGATGGAAACAGCCACGTTTCAGTGGCGTTGCATTCTATGTAAGGACTTACGAAGACGTGAAAAAGGCTCGCCAATTGTTAAAAGACCAGCCCGCCACGCAGTGGAAAGACATCTTGGAGAATACCTTCAACCGAGACTCGGTAATAGGAATAAGAGTGGAAACGGGTCTTTTCTTGCCTGGTGACCATCCGCTGGTAGACAGGGACATTTACAAAAGAGCGGTACAACCTTCTCCTTACATCGGCTTGCACATAGGTACCACATATGGAAAATTGCTACGCAAAGGACCAAGTGAATATACGGAAGTGCGTGAACTGGTGTTAGCGGACTACCAAGAACATCTGGAGAACGAATGGGTGGCCAACCTACGCAAGCACTATCGCCCCACGGTCTATTGGGAAGAATTGATAAAAGCATTATAATAATTAAAGTATTATATATATAATAAGGTATATGAGAAAAAAAACTCAGATATTAGCAAGCTTTTTGGCCATGCTGCTATTGGCTGGATTGAGCGCACATGCACACAAATCATTGTCCACGCCAGCAAACAATGACTCCGCGGTCAACGAGAATGATAGCGCCATAACCCAAATACCTCGCCCCGTATCAGGAAGTATTGTAGATGAGGTGATATGGGTAGTGGGTGATGAACCCATATTGAAATCAGACGTGGAGATGACACGCTTGCAAGCCGAGGCCGAGGGCGTGAAGTTCCGCGGCGACCCTGACTGCTCCATTCCCGAGCAGATTGCCGTACAGAAACTTTTCTTGCATCAAGCCGCTATAGACAGTATAGAAGTAACGGAATCGGAAGTGTTGAACAGTATAGACGAACAAATCAACTACTGGATACAGCTGATAGGTTCCAAGGAGAAACTGGAAGAGTATCGCAAGCAGACTGTAACGCAGATGCGCCAGCAGATGCACGACGATTTCAAGAACCGCCAGTTGATACAAAGAATGAAAGAGAAACTGGTGGAAGACATCAAGGTGTCTCCCGCCCAGGTAAGAGAATACTTTCACGATCTTCCCGCTGACAGTATTCCCTTTGTACCCACGGAAGTGGAGGTGGAAATCATCACCATGCAACCCAGGATAAGCCAAGAGGAAATCAACCGCATAAAGGACGAACTACGTGAGTACACCGATCGCGTGAACAAGGGAGAGACAACCTTTGGAACCTTGGCTCGCCTTTACTCTGAAGACCCAGGCTCAGCCCGTTTGGGTGGAGAGCTGGACTACACGGGCCGTGGCATGTTGGATCCCGCGTTCGCCAATGTGGCCTTCAACCTCACAGATCCCAAGAAGATATCCAAAATAGTAGAATCAGAGTTTGGTTTCCATATCATACAGCTGATTGACAAGCGTGGAGACAAGATAAAGGTACGCCATATCTTGCGCAAGCCGCATGTAGACCCTGAAGCTATTGACATCTCCATGAACCGACTCGACTCACTCGCCAATTTCATCCGTGAAGGCAAAGTGACTTTCGAGGAAGCCGCTTCTCACGTATCCGATGATAAGGACACGAAAAACAACCGAGGGCTAATGGCCAACACCTCCCAAACGGGCATGCGTACCTCAAAGTTCCAAATGAAAGATCTTCCTACCGAGGTAGCCCGTGTGGTAGACACCTTGAAAGTAAACCAGGTGTCCGCTCCTTTCCAAATGATTAACTCCAAAGGAAAAACCACTTGCGCCATAGTAAAACTTGTAAGCAGGGTGGAAGGCCACCGCGCCACTATCACCGAGGACTTCCAGGTGATGAAAGACATCGTAACCGACAAAGAACGGGAAAAAGTGCTTCACGACTGGGTGGTGGACAAGATAAAAAACACCTATGTACGGATGAATGACAACTACAAGGATTGCGAATTCGAATACCAAGGTTGGATAAAATGACGATAAAACGTTGGGCGGGGAAACATCTCAACGGGCACAGGATCATGCTAATAGTGTTCTTGTGCCTGTTTGGGCTATGCCTATCACAGGCTATGCGCCCCTCGAAAAAGCATCAGGAAACCCGTGAGAAGGGTGACCGCGTTTACCTGCTGCACGCCGATGAATTGTATTACGACCAATGGGGCGACAACCCTGAAGCACAGATACTCAAAGGCAAGGTGAAGTTCAGCCACCAAGGAGGCATATTGGATTGCGATAGCGCTTACTTCTTTCAAGCCTCCAACTCTTTCCAAGCTTTCGGCCACGTACACTATTACCAAGGGGACACTCTCTCCTTGAACTGCGACCGTGCGGAATACGACGGCATGGTGCAGATGATGCGCGCGCGGCATCACGTTGTTTTGCGCCATCGCACGCAAACCCTGCGTACAGATAGCCTAGACTATGACCGCCTCTATAACTATGCTTACTTTTTCGAGGGTGGCACTCTGGTAGATGGCAAAGACAGACTAGTGGCCGATTGGGGAGAATATTACCTGGACACGAGACTGGCCAACTTCTATTACAACGTGAAATTAAGAAGCGGTGAGGATCTCATTACCACCGACACATTGTTTTACGACCTATCCAAATCGCTCGCCCACGTGACGGGGCCTTCCCGTATCGTCTCCAAGAACAGCGTTATCAATACCGACAATGGTTTTTATGATTCCGACAACAAGACCGCGCAACTATATCAACGCTCTACGGTCAACGACAATGGGAAGAACATCACGGCAGACACTCTCTTTTACGTAAAGAATGGCGAAAGTGAAGGCTTCGGCAACGTAGTCTATGAAGACACGATTAACAAGAACGGACTCACTTGCGAATATTTTCGCTACAATGACAGCACAGGGATAGGGTTCGCCACCAACAATCCCGTGATGATGGATTACTCTCAAGGTGACACGCTGTGGATGCACGCCGACACCCTAAGACTGGAGACTTTCTTCATCAATACAGATTCCGCCTATCGCAAAGTGCACGCCTATCATAAGGTAAGGGCTTTCCGTTCAGATATACAAGCGGTATGCGACTCCCTGGTAGCCAACTCGCAGGACTCATGCGCCACCATGTACAAAGACCCCATCTTATGGAATGGTCCTAGCAGGCAATTGTTGGGCGAGGTCATTAAGGTTTACTCCAATGACAGCACGATACGCTTCGCCCAGGTAATTGGGCAAGCCTTGGGACTGGAGCAACTGCCAGACAGCACCCACTTCAACCAACTAGCCGCAAGGGAAATGCGGGCTTACTTCATAGACGGTAACCCCAGAATGGGTGAAGCCATTGGAAATGTCCAGTCCATATATTACCCCATCGATGAGAAAGACAGCGTGTTGATAGGCCACAACTATCTGGAAACGGACACCATGCGCATGTATATGTCGCCTGAAAGGAAACTGCAGAAGATATGGGCTTCTAAATCGGTGGCTACCATGTATCCAGTGACACAGATTCCAGCGCAACGGTTTAAGCTGCCTAGCTTTGCTTGGTTTCCGCAAATACGCCCCATAGATAAAAACGACATCTTCGTATGGCGTGGGAAAGGTAGCCAGTATGAGCTGAAAGCCATCAAGCGCAACGCGCCTCCATTGCAAAAGTTACGCCACAAGACCACTCCCCGAACCGTGACGGCAGACTCTACGCAAGCAGCTCCAATAGCCGCCTCTCAAGAAAGCACTATACCCCAAGAGGCCATCCCCGCGGCTAGCGAAGGACAAACAAGGAATATGGACAGTAGCGCTACCGCTATCCCGAAGGCAACCATCTCCACAGAGGAGAAGAAGTCCAAGACGAATCCGTAGGCGTCATGAAACTTTTCGCCAACCAACGACCCAAAGGTTTTCGCCACCGAGACTTACCTCATGCGGAAAAACGCTTTGACTTCCACCGTGACCATCCCAGGGGAAGAAGTATGGGCAACGTGATAACCCTGATTGTCCTGCTGGCATTACTCTTGGCATTATGGAAAATTTTCAATTAAACCCACCATGAGCGACATCATACAATTATTACCGGATAGCGTAGCCAACCAGATAGCGGCGGGCGAGGTGATACAACGCCCCGCTTCCGTAGTGAAAGAATTGGTGGAAAACGCCGTAGACGCTGGCGCCAAGTGCATCCACGTACTTATAGAAGACGCTGGGCGCACCTCCATACAAGTCATAGATGATGGCAAGGGAATGTCGGAGACTGACGCTCGCCTGTCGTTCGAACGCCATTCCACCTCCAAGATACGCAAGGCAGAAGACCTCTTCGCGCTCCACACCATGGGATTCCGTGGAGAAGCGCTCGCCTCCATCGCCGCCGTGGCTCAAATAGAACTTCTTACGAGGCAAGCCAACGAGGAAGTCGGAACCCGTCTCAACATTGCCGGTTCAGTGTTCCAAGGCCAAGAGCCGTGCTCATGCCCTGTGGGGAGTAACTTTCGGGTAAGCAACCTATTCTATAATGTACCCGCCAGACGCAAGTTCCTGAAGTCGAACACCACGGAGATGAACAACATCCTCTGCGCTTTCGAGCGAGTGGCATTGGTCTATCCCGACATCATGTTTACCCTCCACAGCAACGGCACTGAGCTGCTACACCTTCCCGCGGACAATCTCATGAAACGCATCGTAGGCATATTTGGCAAGAAACTCAGCCAAGACCTGTTGCCCGTAAACGTGGAAACCGCCATGTGTAAACTCACTGGCTTTGTCGGCAAACCAGAAGCGGCGCGCAAGAAATGCCCGCATCAATACTTCTTCGTCAACGGCCGCTTCATGAAACATCCCTACTTCCACAAGGCCGTAATGAGCGCTTTCGACCGGCTTGTGCCCCTTGGAGAACAGGTGCCCTACTTCCTCTACCTCGAAGTGCCCGCACAAGACGTGGATGTCAACATCCATCCCACCAAGACCGAAATCAAGTTTGAGAACGAACAGGCTATCTGGCAAATACTGTTGGCTGCCGTAAAAGAGGCGGTAGGACTTTTCAATGACGTGCCCACTATAGATTTCGACACCGAAGGCAAGCCCGAGATTCCTTTATTTGACAATGCCCGTGGCGATATACACGCACCCCATATCGAGATAGACCCCAGCTATAATCCTTTCAAGACCGCTGGCAAAAGCGCGGGAAAGCCGTCCGCCCCCCTGCGCTCGTCCAAGATAAACATGGATTGGGAACAACTCTATGAGGGTATGAGGAACGAGGAGGAGGAAAAGCCAAATGAAGCCGCGAACCTTTTCGATGATTCGGTCGTGGTATCCAATTCCCACGAGATGCTCACGGAAAAGAGTCCCACCCATTACCAATATAAAGGCCGCTACTTGATGACCGCCGTGAAATCGGGACTGATGATTATCGACCAGCATCGGGCCCATGTCCGTATTCTCTTCGAACAATACTTGAGACAGACACAAGAGAAAACTTGGCATTCCCAACGTGTACTCTTCCCCGAGGTAATACAATTCAGCCCTTCCGAAAGAGTGGTTTTGGAAAAGATAATGCCCGAGTTGCGCACAGCGGGGTTTGACTTGAGCGACTTGGGAAGTGGCAGCTATGCCGTGAATGCCATTCCCGCGGGGTTGGAAGGAGTCGACATCACCCATCTGGCCTGCGACATCGTGGCCACAGCCATAGAGAAAGGCGTTTCCGCCACCGAGGAAGTCAACAGGATGTTAGCTCTTAGCCTAGCTCGCAACGCCGCCATCCCCTATGGCCAAGTACTGAGCAACGAAGAGATGGAAGGCATTGTCAACAACCTTTTCCAATGTGCGACCGTCAATTACACCCCCGACGGAAAAAGTATCTTATGCATCCTAAAACAAGACGAAATAGAGCATCTTTTAGGCTAAAAGACGAAAAAACGCACCATAATAAAGGGGATAACGTCATTTTTGTGCTAAAAACTTGTATCGTATTAAAAAAAACATTACCTTTGCCCAATAAAAGAGATTCGATATTCGAAATTTTTAACATTCAAGGTTATGAAAAAGTTATTGTTCTTAATGGTATTCGCTGGTATTTCTTTCACCAGCTTTGCCCAGAATGCTGTTCCCACGGAGCAGTACAGTGTGGCAACTAATTCCTTCTGGAGCAACTGGTTCATCCAGGTTGGTGTAGATTGGAATGTGTTCTATGCAGACCAGGAGCATGGCAACAACTATGGTCGCGCTCCCTGGAGGTCTTTCCGTTCTAACCCTGGTGCTTCCGTAGCTATCGGTAAGTGGTTTACTCCTGGTATCGGTTTACGTACAAAGGTACAGGGTATATGGGGCAAGACCGTTGGTTTGGACGACAACAACCGCAACAGCAACAAGTACTGGTTGGTTAATGAGCAAGTGATGTTCAACCTCAGCAACATGTTGTGTGGTTACAGCGAGACCCGCGTATGGAACGTGATTCCTTTCGCAGGTGCTGGCGTAGGCCGTAACATGACTTACAACCGTTACGCTATCGGCCTCAGCGCAGGTATCCAGTCTTCTTGGAAGCTCTCCCAGAAAGTGAGAATCTATGGTGAAGTTGGTCTCAACAGCATGACTGGTGACTTCGACGGCTTCTCTGTAGCAGGCAACCGTGGCTGGGACAACGCAGACAACAACGTTTACGCAGAGGTTGGTCTTACCTTCAACCTGGGTTCCGCAACTTGGGCAGCTACTCCCGATGTTGACGCTATCATGACTCAGCACCAGGCAGAGCTTGACGCACTCAACGCTAAGTTGAATGACGCCAACTCTGAGAACGCTCGCCTGAAGGAGTTGCTGGCTAACCAGAAGCCCGTACAAGAAGGTCCAGACGTAGCCGCTGAGCTGGCCAAGATTCCTGTATCTGTATTCTTCAACATCAACAAGAGCGAAATCGCTGACGAGAAAGATCTCGTTAACGTACAGGTTTTGGCTGACTACGCTAAGGCAAACGACCTGAACATGGTTGTTACCGGTTACGCAGACAGCGAGACTGGTTCCGCAGAGTTCAACCAGAAGTTGTCTGAGGAGCGTGCTAACACCGTTGCTAACGAGTTGCAGAACATGGGCGTAAGCGCTTCCAAGATTACCGCAAAGGGTAATGGTGGCGTTGCTGACCTGACTCCTATCGCTAACAACCGTCGCGCTATCGTACAGATTTCCAAGTAAGTTTTTATTCAAACATTATCAAAAGGGTGCTCCTTCAAAAGAAGGGGCACTTTTTTTATGGTACAATTCCATCATGTCTTTTGGCAGATGGAACCATTTAACCCAAATTGATCATTAGATTTGGGGTTAAGCCTGGCAAACCATCTGCCTAAATAGCGTAAGTTCGACGAAAAGTTATAGAGATGCCGTGACATATATAGCTTCATGTTACCGGAAGTATAGTATCCTTTCCAGTACCAGCCTACAGAAACTCCAGTACCAGTAGACTGGTACTGGAGTTTCTGTAGGCTGGTACTAAGCTTGCAATAGTACTGACTTTCAAAAGGAGTAGTATTGAATACTACCGCGAGGCGGCAACACTAAGCCCCCAGCCGTAGAGACGTGGCGTGGCCGAGTATATTGATTTTTTGACCATGAAGGTCAGCGGCTGTCTCTTATGATTTCACGCGGACTAATGCCCAATTTGGATTTAAGTTGTTTTCCCTATGAAATCAAGTTATTTCCGTAAGCGATTTAAATTGTTTTCATGGGCGATTTAAGTTGTTTTCATGGGCGATTTAAGTTGTTTTCATGGGCGATTTAAGTTGTTTTCCCAAGAGATATTCTTCCACAAACAACGCGGAGAACTACCTTGCGCAAATCAAAGAATCACAGTGTATTTACGCAAATCGAGTCTCAGCTTGTGCACATAATCAGCCATCTTGCTTGTAGAGACGCGAAAACGCGTCTCTACAACTTCTCGTCGAATTCACGTTACTCAGAGATCATTACACTTTGACTAGATTGCCCACCTGGATTTACGCGAGACATGTAAGGAAAACGTAACTGTTTTCCTAAGATGTTGTCATACCCCTATCACCCCATTGTAACAAGAAGGGCGTACTTTTGCAGCGAGAAAACAAAGATGAAAATAAAGATGAGAAAAACGAGACAAACCAACAGGCATTGGCATCTTAGCGCATTGCTGTTCTTATTGAACATCCTGTGTTTGCCCGCATTGGCCCAAACGGGTACCATTACAGGAAAAGTCACGGACGCAAGGCTCAATGAGCCATTGATTGGGGCTTCCGTAATGATTGAGGGTTCAACGACTGGTGCCGTAACCGACATCGACGGACATTTCCGCATAGCGGGACTTAAGCCGGGAAACTATAATATCGTGGCTTCTTATGTATCGTATGAGAATCAAACCATCAAAAACGTGAGCATTTCCGGTGACAAGGAGACAACGCTCAACATAAAGATGAGGCAATCCGACATCTCCCTGGAAGGTGTCACCGTCACCGCGCGCAAGAACATGGAGAGCGAACGGGTCTTGCAAATGGAAAGACAAAATTCCTCTATCGCCATTGAGAATCTGGGCGCAAAGGAAATGGGCGTGAAGGGAATAGGTAACGTGGAGGAAGGCGTAAAGCAGATATCGGGCATCTCCATTGCCGATGCCGGGCAGTTGATAGTGCGCGGACTAGGCGACAGATACAGCACAACAACCCTGAATGGCCTGCCCATCGCCTCGCCCAACCCCGATAACAAGCTGATACCGTTGGATCTCTTCCCCTCCAGCACCGTGGAAAACATCACGGTGAGCAAGGTATATGACGCCAGCGTCTTCGCCGACTACAGCGGTGCGCATATAGACATCAGTACCAAGGAGAACGTGATGGAAGACTTCTTTAACGTGAGTTTCAACGTGGGCAGCCGACTCAATATCCTAGGCAAGGACTTCTACAACATGGATCGCGAAGGCTCGCTCTTCAAGACTCCCTCCATGGACAAGAGCGTAATGAGCATGGGAACAGGAGACTTCAACGAGTACGTGAAGACCCACAACATATTCAACACCACTTTCGACGTGGAAAAAAGCACCGCCCTGCCCGAGTTCGGCGGCAACATAGGCTTCGGAAAAAACTTCAAGATAGGCAACCAGACGCTCAGCGCATTGGCTTCGGTGAGCCTGAGCAACGGCACCACTTTCACCGATGACGCTTTCCTCAAGATCATGGCAGCCACGGGAGGCACCCAGAGCGACTTCGACTATGACGAATACACCAGCTCGCTCAACATAGCCGCACTGGCCTCGCTCAGCATGACGCTGCGCAAGAACGACCGCGTGAGCTACTCCTTCTTCTACGCCCGCAACGCAGAGGATAGCTACCAGCGCAGAGAGGGCTATGACGCAGAAGGACACAACCTGATAGGCAGCAACAGCGTCACCCACATCTATACACTGCAAAACCACCAGCTCAGTGGATTCCACTACTTCGGCAAGCAGTGGGAATTCACGTGGGGTGGCTCCTACGGCATAACCAGCAGCGAGGAACCCGACCGCCGGCAGGTGATGTACAGCAAGAATGACGACGGCACGCTCTCGCTCTTTAAGCTCAATCAACAGGAGACCATGCGCTACTTCGGCAACCTGGATGAGAACGAGTGGGTGGGCAACGTGGCCATGAAATATCTTTGGAAAGAGCAAAACCACGTGAAGGTAGGCTTCAACTACAAGGACAAGACTCGCGACTACGCCGCCCGGCGGTACTACTACAGCCTCGGCAGGCTGAACCCAACCATAGAGGACATCTACACCCCCAGCGACTTCCTGAACCAAGAGAACCTGGCCAACGGCACGCTTGAGATAAGGCAGCGCATACAGAGCCACGATGCCTACAAGGCAGGTATGAACATACTGGCGGGATATGCCGTAGCCGACCTCTATCCCCTGCCCAGCCTGCTGGTGAACGTGGGCTTGCGCTATGAGTACGCCAGGCAGTGGGTGAAGTACGCCATAGAGGGAGAGGACTTCTACCAGAACAAGCGCGAGCTGAACAAGCACGACATCTTCCCCACCGTGAACGTGAAGTACACTTTCAATGGACAAGACAACCTGAGACTCTCGCTCTCGCGCACCATCACCCGCCCCTCATTCATTGAGATGGCCCCCTTTATCTACCAGGAGGCCTACGGAGCGCAGCTCATCAGAGGTAACGGAGACCTGAGGAACGGATACAACTACAATTTCGACCTGCGCTACGAGCGCTTCTGGAAAAACGGCGATATGTTCTCCGTGACCGCCTACTACAAGCACCTGGACCAGCCCATAGAGCGCGTGCAAATGTTGCAAGGCGGAGCCACCATCTTCTCCTTCCAGAACGCGGACCAGGGCATGGCCGCTGGTATAGAGGCCGAGGCGCGCAAGACGCTGGTGAAAGACCTCAGGGTGGGAGCCAACCTCTCCTATATGTACACCAATGTGAAGCTGCCCGAGGGCGGTGCCTACACCAACGACAAACGCGCGCTGCAGGGAGCCTCGCCTATACTACTCAACGCCGATCTCACGTACAGCCCACGCTTCGGTGAAGACAGCCAGCTCTCGCTCGCATTGCTCTACAACCTGCAAGGCCGACGCATCCATTCCGTGGGCGTGAGCCAGATGGGAGACATCAAGCAGCAGACCGTGCACACCATGAACTTCGCCGCCAGTTACGCCTTCAACAAGCACCTGAGCGTCAACCTGCGTGTGGAAGACCTGATCAACAGACCCGTCATCTTCAAGCAAGACTTGCCCCTCACGGGACAGACCATAGAGGTGGAGCGATACAAGGAAGGCACCCGTGTGGAAGTGGGCGTAGCCTACAAACTATAACAACGAAAACATTATAATCACAACACATTATTTCATTATTCACTCAATTTTTTAAACAATGAAAATGAACATGAGAACAATGAGAAACTACTGGCTCTCCGTAGCCTTCTTAGGTGGAATGTCACTCTTGACCGCTTGCGGCGGTGACGACAACGGCCCCACTCCTCCTCCTCCCGGTGGAGAAGGTGTTACGCTGCAGAGCGGAGCCACCCTGCAGGGAGACATTTCCGCTAACACCAGCTTGGTGGCCGACGGCACCTACAAACTCTCTGGCCGTTACACCGTGAAAGCTGGCGCCACGCTGACCATTCCCGCCGGTGTCACTATCGAGGCTGTAGACGACCAGACCATAGACTACATCCTCGTGGAGCAGGGTGGCAAGATTATCGCTCAAGGCACCGCCGAAAACCCCATCGTGATGACCGCCGAGCTGAAGCAGGCTGGCGCATGGGGCGGCATCCATATCTGCGGCAATGCCCCCACCAACGCTGAGGGTGGCGTGGGCAGCTCTGAGATAGGCGGTGCCACCTATGGCGGCAACATCACCGATGACAACTCTGGCATTCTGCAGTATGTACGCGTAGAATATGGTGGCTATACTATCACCGAGGACACCGAGGCCAATGGCTTCACCTTCTATGGCGTGGGTAGCGGAACCACCGTGGATCACTGCGTGGCTTACAAGGGCTCCGATGACGGCTTTGAGTGGTTTGGCGGCACAGTGAACGCTTCCAACCTGGTATCTATCAACAACAGCGACGACTCCTTTGACTGGACCGAGGGATGGAACGGCACCGTCACCAACCTCGTGGCTTACCAAGCACCCGCAAACGAACTGGGCTATGACTGCGACTGTCTGATAGAGGCCGACAACAACGAGAACAACTTCGAATCCACCCCCGTTTCTCACCCCACCCTGAACAACCTCGTGCTCGTGGGCAACGGCTCTGACAGTGAGGGTGTCCGTCTCCGCCGCGGCACTGGCGTGAACATCAACAACGGTGTATTCTGCAACAAGGGTGAAATACTCAAGGTGGAGAGTCCCCAGACACAGGCTTCCTTGACTGATGGTGGCTCCAAGATCACCAACACCACCATCAGCGGCACCATGATCAACGAGGCCATCACCGCAGAGAATGACCCTGACGGGAAGTATACAGGCAAGGAGTGGGACAACGCCGACTTCTTGGCATCCGCAGGCAACAGCGTAGACACCAACTTGAGCCTCAGCTTCGATGACATCAAGGCTCAGTGCACCTGGCTTACTGGAGCTTGGGCAGAGGTAGAGTAACACAGTCCATATATATATACGTAACGTTAACCTACCTTAGCCGACTCGCGACACCGTTCGCGGGCCGGCTTTTATCGTTAACGCACCCCTAGCCATGATTGTTCGCCAATACCATGACTGCTTTGGCTACATCTTTCCTCGACTTTCGGCAATCTCCCCCGAGCTTGGCGTACTGCCCGTTTCCCGTTCCACGAGATAACGCGGACGCCGCTTCACCTCTATATATATCTTACCGACATACTCGCCTATAACGCCGCATGCCAATAAAATAGCACCTCCAATAAACCACATGGAAACCATGAGCGAAGCCCATCCTGGGATTGAGCGGCCACTCGTGTAGGAGAACAGGCCGTAGACAATCGCCAAAATTGACACTACGATACAAAACAATCCTATATAGCTAATGAAAAGAAGAGGGCGAATGGAGAACGAGGTGATACCCTCAATGGCAAAGGAGAGCATCTTGCGAAGCGGGTATTTCGACTTTCCCATGAGGCGCGGCTTGCGATCGTAATATACATTGGCCACGGGATAACCGAGCGTGCAAACCAGGCCACGCAAGAAAAGATTACGCTCAGGGTAAAGCAGCAAGGAACGGGTCGCCCGCTTACTCATCAAGCGGAAATCCGCATGGTTGTAAACCACCTCGCCACCCATTTTCTGGAACAACCTATAAAACCCCTGCGCTGTTGTCCGCTTAAAGAACGTGTCCGCCTCTCGAGCCTTTCTAACACCAAACACAATATCAATGCCCTTGTCGAAAAGTTGCACCATCTGGAAAATGGCCGAAACGTCATCTTGGAGGTCTGCGTCTATCGTAATCATGGCATCTGCCCAAGCCACAGAACGCTCCATGCCTGCCCAAAGGGCATGTTGATGGCCTGCGTTATGAGCCAGCTTGATACCCATGACCAAGGGGGAAGCAATTGCCTGTTCCTCTATCAACTCCCAAGTGCGGTCACGGCTGCCGTCATCTACATACACTATCCTTCCCTCTTCTATCATCTTCTCGTTTCGCAACCGCTCAAGCGCGGCGATAAGCTGGCCAGTGGTATTGACTAACACTTCCTGCTCATTGTAGCAGGGAACTATAATAGCTAACCTCTTCATGGTGGCTTTCTTGTTAAAGGTTTGAAATTTAAGGCATACGCCGTTGGAAACGATAAAGCTGTATGACCTTGCGGTCGTCACAGCTTCTGTGTCCGCTATCATAAACAAGCTCGAGGCTATAGCCAGGATGTTCCTGAAGAAAACCCCTGGCATCTTCATCGCAGGCCAAGAGGTAGCCCTGGGCTGGTCTCGTCTTGTCAAATGGCTCCACGCGGTCTCCCAAATAGAAATTTACGCTAAAAGGACGGACTGGATCGCCTTCAAGTTCCGCGGTATGAGTAGAGTAGACTTTCCCTGCGGGCACAATCCGCGCGATGCGCTCAGCATAGGGCTTATCTGACTTCACGTTAAGAACAGCTGGTCCCAAATATCCATCTTGGACCATAAAGATAGAAAACACAATCGCGAAGATTGCGTGAAGACCCCACCGCTGGAATCTGGCATTCCCCCGAAGCGATAAAAAGAAAACCGCCGCAAACAACATGAAGGCCAGCAGCAATACGCCTACCCCTAGAATGGGAACAGTTTCCAAGGCATGAAGAAAAGCCTGGTTCTGCGCGGCATGCTTACCTGTAAAGACTGTCTCCGGTATCATTCCCATACGAACTACGATAAAAGCCGCAAGCGTCAGCAAGGAAAGCGATGAAAGAATCGCGCCATAAACACGCAAGACGGTGGGTTTATGCCTCCACAAATAAATGACATACTCCGCCAGGAAATATGCGATAAAAGGATAAATGGGCATCAGGTAGACACTGCGTTTGCTTTTCGGAATGCAGTAGAATACAAATATCACGACAATGCTCAGAAGTGAAAACAAACGGACATCGTCCATTTCACGGAAATAGCGCTTGAAGCGTTCCCACCATCCAGACGACAACAATCCCCGACGAGGACGTATCCAAAAGAGAGAGATAAGCACCAAGAGCGTATAAGGCAAGAAACCCGCCAAAACCGTCAATACATTATAGTATGCAGGGTTGTGATGGGAGGCATAAGACATCTTGCCCAAAAAGCGCAACAGGTTCTCTTCCATGACAAGCTGCAAGAAATAGCTTCCACCCTGGCGATAGGCGGCGACATACCACAAGAGGGGCACCACGCACGACACCAAGCCCACCAAGAGAAAACGGGACAACACCTTGCGGAAATCATGTCCCCTGCACAGGAGGAATATACCTGTTACCAAGCAGGGCAAGAGCACGCCGACAGGGCCTTTGGTGAGAAAGGCCGCGCTCATGCACAAGACGGCCCACCAAGGTAGGCCTCTCATGCCGCGCTCCACCCAGCGATAAAGCAGGTAAAGGGAAATGACTACCAACGCGGTAAGCATCATGTCCACACGGCAATTGGTTCCCGCGCGATGCAACTCAAAGCTAGTCAGGGTCAACAAGGCCGCCACAAAAGCCACTTGGCTTCCCCTGCGGCGAGAGAAAAACACGTAACCGGCCAGCACCATCACGGCCAAGGCAAGCGCGGAAGGGAAGCGGGCCGTATATTCTGTTACCCCACCTGTCAGCAGGGAGAGCAAAGCAATGCACCAATGCAAGAAAAGGGGCTTATAAGGAATATCCACCCCGTTGTTGACGGGCAATATCCAGTTGTCTTGTTGCAAGATAGACAGAGCCACACCGGCTTCCCGCGGTTCTCCTTTGGTATTGAAATAGGCCTCTCCCAAAAAGAGGAACAGGAACAGGAACACGATTCCCGCCAACTGCCAGAAACGTTTGTCACGCGTCATTCTTTTTATCATACTTTATCGTCAAGCGCAAAGGTACATTAATATAAGGAATAAACTATATACATATAACCGAAAAACATAACTTTTTCACAGAATTTACATTTTCCCCAACATAAACAGGCGACAAACGACACGTTCCCTGGAAAACAAACAAGGGTGAGCTGCTCCACTCACCCTTGCTTGTCTGGCCATGCGCATAGGTTGTTAGGGAGGGTGCTGACACAGCTTAGCGTTCCCTCCCGCCCGTTGCTCGCGTCAAATGAATAGACTCCCCACTTGGTAAACCACCGCGGACACTATCCAGGCCAACACCGTGGTGTAGACAGCGGAGAACGCAGCCCAACGCCAACTTCCCGTTTCTCCCTTGATGGCCGCGATAGTCGCTATACAAGGGAAATATATGACCACGAAGAGCAAGAAACAATAGGCGGCAAGGGGCGTAATGCCATCCGCTGTCATTTGGGCCAGCAATGTGTCGTACTTTCCACCTTCGTTGTTATAAGCTTCGTCATCGCCAAAGGAATCATTATTGGCATAAAGTACGCCCATTGTTGAGGCCACCACTTCCTTGGCGCCAATGCCTGCCACCAGGCCCACATCGAGTTTCCAGTCGAATCCTTGGGCTCGAAACACAGGTTCTATTGTCTTTCCAATACGGCCTATATAACTTTGCTCCTGTTGCTCACGCATGGACAGAGATTCATCATGGGGGAAATAACCCAAAGCCCACACAATGATACTCGCCACCAAGATGATGCCGCCCATTTTCTTTAGGTATTGCTTGCCCTTTTCCCAAGTGTGGCGTCCAATAGCCTTCCATGTAGGAAATCGATAAGGAGGCAGCTCCATAACGAAAGGAGTATCTTCTCCCTTTATGACAAACAAAGAAAGTACACGACTGACGACCACCGCCAAGAGAATACCCACGGCATAGAGCGAGAGCATCACCAACGAACGATAGTGGGCCGCAAAGAAAGTGCCTGTAATCATAATATAAATAGGCAAGCGGGCCGAACAGCTCATCAGTGGCAACACCAACATGGTGATAAGCCTCGACCGACGGCTTTCTATGGTACGGGTAGCCATCACCGCTGGCACATTGCAACCAAAGCCCATCACCAAGGGAATAAAGGACTTTCCATGAAGACCCATTTTGTGCATCAATTTATCCATGATAAACGCGGCACGAGCCATGTAGCCAGAATCTTCCATATAGGATATGAAGAAATAGAGGATGAGAATCTGTGGCAAGAAAACGATAACAGAACCGACACCGCCTATCACGCCATCTACCAACATAGCCTTCAAAGGACCATCGGGCATGGTAGTAGAAATAATCTCGCCCAACCAGGCGACACCCGCCTCTATCCAGTCCATGGGATACTGCCCTATATAGAATGTCACGCTGAACATCACAAAAAGAAGGAGCAAGAAGATGGGAAAACCGAGATAGCGGTTCGTGATGAAGCGATCTATCACGTGGGTTGTGCGATAGGTATCCTTGTCATGGCCCGTCTCATAACCCGCCTCTTTCAGGGCACCATGGATAAAACCATATTTGGCATCCATGATAGCCGTTTCACTGTCTTCCCCAGTTTCCTCCTTCACGCGTTGCTCCGCTTGGTCACGATGGGCGATAATCTCCTTGGCATCGGGGAAAGTGGCAATATAAGCTTCCACATCCTTATCATGCTCCAAAAGCTTGATGGCCAAATAACGGGTAGAATACCGCTGACGCAGATTGTCCTCCTGTTTCAGGTGCTCCTGCATCTCCTTGATGCCATGCTCCAGCTCGTGCCCGTGGTTGATATGTATGTGGCGATAGTTGCGCTGGCTGTTCTCTTGCCCTTCATACATGTCTATCACCACCTTGAAGAGCTCTTCAACGCCTCTTCCGTTAGTGAACACCGTAGGCACCATAGGCACACCGAACAACTCGCCTAGCTTATCGTAATCAACATGATCTCCCCTGCGCTCGGTTTCATCAAACATGTTTAGGGCGCAAACCATGCGCAAATGCATATCTATCAGTTGGGTGGTGAGATAGAGATTGCGTTCCAGGTTACTGGTATCTATCACGTTGATAACCACGTCTGGGGTCTTCTCCACGATTTGTTTGCGCACATACAGTTCCTCTGGTGAGTAAGCCGAAAGGGAATAAGTGCCAGGCAAATCCACCAAGTTGAATTCGTAACCAAAATAGCGAGCCTTACCTTCCTTGGCATCCACTGTCACGCCAGAATAATTACCCACACGCTCATGGGCGCCAGAGGCGAAATTGAACAAAGAGGTTTTACCGCAGTTGGGATTGCCCACCAACGCTACGTTGATGACATGGCGCCTGCGCTCCACTTCCCTGTCCAGTTGCAGGGAGTACGCGTCGTGATCCACGATGCCCGTTTGGTCTTCTGGGGTTTCACGAGACATCGCGGCTTCAGCTTCTGTCACCACTTCTATCATATCCGCCTCGCTATGCCTCAGCGACACCTCGTAGCCCATTATCTTATATTTCACGGGGTCTTGCAAAGGGGCGTTGAGCAACACCTCCGCAGTCTGTCCTTTTATAAAACCCATTTCAACGATGCGCTTGCGAAAGCCACCATGGCCAGCCACCTTGACGATGACACCGCGCTCGCCCGTTTTCAGTTCCGATAATCTCATAATAATCTCAATTTAGCGCGAAATTACTAAATTCTTGCCTCAACCTCCCGAAGGGATAAGGGATTTCCGTTTTAAGTCTCTCAAAATACCCACTTATGGGGATATATCACTCCGTGGAAAGATCCGCCACAATTTTACGATACATAGTATACATACGGGTACGGCTGATATAGCCTATCAGCCTGCGATTAATGTCTACCACAGGCAACTGAGCCGCATCTGTCTTGTCGAATTTGGCCATAATCTCGTCCATGGGGTCATTCTCGCCGATGACGGCATCTGGTTCCTGCATCAATTGTCTAACGGTAAAACGCCTGTAAAACTCAGTGCGGAAGATAATATGCCTTATCTTGGTAATGTCAATAATACCCACCAAGGTACCGGCGTCATCGAGCACGGGCAGAAAGTTGTTATTGCTCCTGCTGATTTCCGCAACCAACTTACCCATTGGCAAGTCGGGGCTTATAGGGTGATAATCTTTCTCTATCACACTCTGCATGCTCATCAGGGTCAATGCCGACCTATCGGTATGGTGGGTCAGAAGCTTTCCTTCACGAGCCAATCGCAGGGCATAAATGCTGTGACTCTCGAAGACGCTGATGGTAAGGAAACTGCAGATACATACTATCATGAGCGGCATAAACAGCTGATAGCCGCCTGTCAATTCCGCTATCAGGAAGATGCCTGTCAAGGGGGCATGCATCACGCCTGCCATCACACCAGCCATGCCTAAAAGGGTAAAATTCTGCTCTGGGACATAGACGCCAAACCCATAGTAATTCCATATGCGGGAGAAGAAGAAGCCAGCGAAACCGCCAATGAACAGGGAAGGAGCGAAAGTACCGCCACAACCACCACTGCCGTTAGTGGCGGAAGTAGCGAAGGTCTTGGTGAAAAGCACTAACCCCACGTACAAGATCAGTAAGTCGGAGTGACCATAAAAAATAGAATGCCCCATCACTTGTTCCCAGTCAGCTTCGGTCTTGCCGCTCAAAAGGATGTTCACGGCGGAATAGCCTTCCCCGTAAAGAGAGGGGAAGAGGAAGATGAGCACGCTCAACATGAGTCCGCCACAAAGCAACTTGAGATAAGGCTTGTGGCTCATCTTGGCGAAAAGTCCCTCACAGAACGACATGGAACGCATGAAATAAAGGCTCACCAGACCGCAGAACACGCCCAGCAGAATACCTGCGGGAACCCGTTCCAGGCTCCAAGGGTTAGTCAGGGTGAAGGTAAAGAGAGAGTCATCACCCATCAAGATGTAGGTAACGCAAGTGGCAGTGACGCAGGATATCAATATGGGGAGCAATGAAGCCATGGAAAGATTGACCATCAACACCTCCAGCGTAAAGACCAGCCCCGCTATAGGAGCCTTGAAGACTCCCGCTATAGCCGCGCTCGCCCCGCATCCCACCAAAAGCATCAACGTCCGGCTATCCATGCGGAACAACTGTCCCAGATTACTTCCTATGGCAGAACCTGTCAGCACAATAGGTGCCTCCGCTCCCACCGAGCCTCCGAAGCCGATAGTGACACCAGAAGCCACCACGGAAGACCAGCAATTGTGTGCCCGCAATTTGGAGCGCTTGGTGGAAATGGCGTAAAGCACGCGAGTGATACCATGGGAAATATTGTCACGCACCACATAGCGGATAAACAGTGACGTGAGATAAATGCCCACGATGGGGAACAGCAAGAAGAGCCAATTGAAACCAGGCTTACGCAGGCCCAGGCTAAGAATCTGCTGTATCTCGTGAATGATGCCATGGAGCACATATCCCGCTATCGAGGCCAGCACGCCGATAAAGAAAGAGAGTATCAGCGTCATCTGGCGGTCTGAAAGATGCTTCAGTCGCCAATGGATAATCCTCTCCATCAGGCTTCCATGGTTTGCCTCGCCCATCTCCACTCCTCCTTTCCTAGAACTCACTGGTGAAATGGAACTTGATATGCTCGAAGTCTTGCTGCGCCATGCTCAGCACATAACCGGAGTCGGCCAGGAAAACATCCCTGCCCTCTATGTCCTTGGCCATATACTGGTACTTCCGCTTCTTGAAGTTCTCCAGCTCGGCGGGGTCATCGGCTTCTATCCAGCAGGCTTTGTGCAGGTGGACCGGCTCCCAGCGGCACTTGGCGCTATACTCATTCTCCAAGCGGTACTGGATGACCTCGAACTGCAGCTGGCCCACCGTGCCCACGATGCGGCGCCCGTTGAACTGGTTGACGAAAAGCTGGGCGACACCCTCGTTCATCAGCTGCTCCAATCCCTTCTGGAACTGCTTGCTCTTCATGGGGTCGTCGTTCTCTATATACTTGAACATCTCGGGGGAGAACGAGGGCAACCCGCGGAAATGCAATTGCTCTCCCTCCGTGAGCGTATCTCCTATCTTGAAGATGCCGTTGTCGGGCAGTCCCACGATGTCGCCAGGATAGGCCTCGTCGATGGTGCTCTTGCGCTGCGCCATGAACTGCGTGGGGCTGGAGAAGCGGACCGTCTTGCCCAGCCGCATGTGTTGATAGGGCTGGTTGCGCACGAACTTGCCGCTGCACACCTTGCAGAAGGCTATGCAAGAGCGGTGGTTTGGGTCTATGTTGGCGGTAATCTTGAAGATGAAGCCCGTGAACTTGTCCTCCGACGGCTCCACCATGCGCTCCTCCGCCTTGGTGGGACGGGGGCTGGGGGCTATGCGCACGAAGCAGTCGAGCAGCTCCTGCACGCCGAAGTTGTTCAGGGCAGAGCCGAAAAAGACTGGAGCGGTCTCGCCCGCCAGGTAGGCGTTCACGTCGAACTCCGGGTAAACGCCGTCCACCAGCTCCAGGTCATCGCGCAGCTGGGCGGCCTCGCGCTCCCCTACCCGCTCGTCCAGCTCAGCGGACTGTATGTCTACGGCCACCTTCTCCGTCACTCTCTGCTTGTTGGGGGTGAAGAGGTTGAGCTGCCGCTCGTAGATATTGTACACGCCCTTGAAGCGCAGCCCTTGGCCGATAGGCCAAGAGAGGGGGCGGACATGGATGTGGAGCTCCTCTTCCAGCTCGTCGAGCAGCTCGAAGGGGTCTCTTCCCTCGCGGTCCATCTTGTTGACGAAGATGATGACGGGGGTGTTCCTCATGCGGCACACCTCCATGAGCTTGCGGGTCTGCGTCTCCACGCCCTTGGCGGAGTCCACCACGATGATGGCGGAGTCCACGGCGGTAAGCGTGCGGTAGGTGTCCTCGGCGAAGTCCTGGTGGCCCGGGGTGTCCAGGATATTGACTTTGTATCCCTCGTAATCAAACTCCATCACGGAGGTGGAGACCGAGATGCCGCGTTGCTTCTCGATGTCCATCCAGTCGGAGGTGGCCGTCTTCCTTATCTTGTTGCTCTTCACGGCGCCCGCCACCTGTATCTGCCCGCCGAAGAGCAGGAACTTCTCGGTGAGCGTGGTCTTTCCAGCGTCGGGGTGGGATATGATGGCGAATGTCCTTCTTCTCTCTATCTCGTTCATGTCGTTTCTCTTGCTTGTCGTGTATATATATATATATATATTAATAATGTATAGGGGGCGGGGTCAGTCCTCCCCGAAGTCGAGTCCCTCCGCGCGGTCCTTGACGTAGCAATCGCTCAGCATGCCCACGAAGGTGGATATCTCCTTGATGGCATGCTGGGTCTCCGGCGTGATGTCCTTGTGGCGCAGGCGCAGCAACATCACGCCATAGAGGGCGTCCAGGCAGGTCTCTATCTCGTTGACCTCCTTGTCTCCTTTCTGCCTCAGCTCCACGATGAAGGGCAGCACCTTGTAGTACTCGGCGCTGTAGAAGGGGAACTTGGCGGACTGCAGCAGTCGGTTGTGCAGGTCTACCACGTCGCGCAGCAACACCTCGTTCACCTGCAAGTGACCGCTCTCGCGCTTGCCCTCGCCGTTCATCATGGTGATGAGATTGCCAAACCAGTCGGTTTCCTCCTCCAGCTGCTCCTCGGTGTAGTCGAATTTGCTGATGTACTCGCGCTGTATCACGGGCAGCGAGCAGCCGTAGGCCCTGATGATGTCTTCCACCTGCCACATGTAGAGCAGGTATTCCGCGATGCTTTTCTTCCTGAGTTCTTGCGCTACGAACATGTCTATGGGTTCCTTTCTCTAGAATTCGGGCAGGTGGTAGAGGTTGAATATCGTGCCCACGAGGGCTATCAGCGAGAAGATGACGACCACGCTGCCTATGATCTTGTTGATGATGACGATGCCGCCCACGTCGAACCTTCCCCTCACCTTGTCTATCAGCCAGGAGAGGCCGTACCACCACAGCAGGGCGCCGAAGATGATGCTCAGGAAGCCCACGCACATCTGCAGCGGGGCCTGGGGCACGATGAAGGCGAACTGGGCGAAGGTGGCCATGAAGAGGAAGATGATGAGCGGGTTGCTGAGCGTGACCAGGAAGGCCGTGAGGCCGTTGTGCCACAGCGTGCCCCGGCGGTTGCCGCTGCGGTGCATCTTCTTCATGGGGTTGCTCAGGAAGCAATACACGCCGAAGACGAGCAGCATCACGCCGCCGAAAATCTGCAGGTAGAACTTGTTCTGCGCGTTCTGGATGAAGTCCATCACGAAGCTCATGCCGAAGCCCGTCGCCAGGGCGTATATCAAGTCGCTGCAGGCCGCGCCCACTCCCGTGACGAAGCCATACCAGCGCCCCTTGTTCAGCGTGCGCTGTATGCACAGGATGCCCACCGGCCCCATGGGGGCGGAGGCTATCACGCCGATGACGATACCCTTGAAGATGAAGTCGAGGATATCCAGCTGGAAGGGGAAGAGTTGGTTCAATTCGTTCAACTGGTTCATACAAAACGCGAAGATAAGCATTTTTCCCCTAAAGAAGGCATCCCAGGGACATTTTTTTGGCATATTGAGCCGCGGGGCCTATCCAACTGCCTGCGCGGGAAAGACGGCGGTGCAGCGCGCAAAAGACCGCCGTGTAGCGCGAAAAACACCGCCGTGTAGCGCAAGAAATCCCAAGGGGTAGCGCAGGAAAGACCAAGGGGTAGCGCGGATTACCCCTGCGGGCAGCGCGAAGAATCCCTGCGGGTAGCGCGGATTACCCCTGCGGGCGGCGCGGACTACACCTGCGAGCAGCGCGAAAAAGGGGGCGAAAAAACGGGGAAATAATTTTGCGGTCTGCCCGAAACTCCCTATCTTCGCGAATACATATTCGTCTAGTATCAAAAACCAAACATACCATCATGACAGAGAATTTGCTGAAACCCTACGTCATCGGGTTGGACCTGGGAGGCACCAACTCCGTGTTCGGCATCGTGGATGCCCGTGGCGAAATCAAGGCGACCACCGCCATCAAGACCGGCGGCTACGACCGCGTGGAAGACTACGTGCGTGACGCCGTCAACGCCCTCATGCCCATCATCGAGACCGTGGGCGGACTCGACACCATCAAGGCCATGGGCATCGGCGCGCCCAACGCCAACTACTACCGGGGCACCATCGAGTACGCCCCCAACCTGCCCTGGGCGCACGACTGCGTGGTGCCGCTGGCCAAGCTCTTCAGCGACGCGCTGGGCGGGGTGCCCGTCGCCATCACCAACGACGCCAACGCCGCCGCCCTGGGCGAGATGACCTACGGCGTGGCCAGGGGCATGAAGAACTTCATCGACATCACCCTGGGCACGGGCGTGGGCTCTGGCATCGTGGCCAACGGGCAGATGGTCTACGGTTGCGACGGCTTCGCCGGCGAGCTGGGCCACACCACCATGGTGTGGGAGAACGGCCGCTCCTGCGGCTGCGGGCGGAAGGGCTGCCTGGAGGCCTACTGCTCCGCCACGGGCGTGGCACGCACCGCCCGAGAGTTCCTGCAGACCAGCGACGAGCCCTCCCTGCTGCGCGACTACAAGCCCAAGGACATCACCTCGCTGGAGGTGAGCCTCGCCGCCGCCAAGGGAGACGCGCTGGCCAAGCGCGTCTATGAGTTCACGGGCGACATGCTGGGCCGCGCCTGCGCTAACTTCACGGTCTTCTCCTCGCCCGAGGCCTTCGTCTTCTTCGGCGGACTCACCAAGGCGGGCGACCTGCTGATGGAACCCGTCAAGCGCTCCTACGACAAGCACGTGTTCCCCATCTTCCGCGGCAAGGCCAAGTTCCTCATCTCCAGCCTCGACGGCAGCTCCGCCGCCGTGCTAGGAGCCTCTGCCATCGGCTGGGAGCTGTAAACCGACACGCCTCACGGGACAGCCCTCCCGCCAGGCCGTCCCGCATCGCCACGGGCACGGAAAAGCCCGCGCTACGGGGAATCCCCTTAGCGCGGGCTTTTCTATATGTCTCCGCCCTAGGCAGGCGGACCCGTCCCGTCCCGCGGACGCGGAGCAGGGAGAAACGTTACTTCAGCACCTTGGCGGCGCACTGCCCCATCACCTTGTAGCCCTCGGCGTTGGGGTGCAGCCAGTCACTCTGCAGGTCCTGGCGCAAAGCCTCGGGGTCGTTGGGGTCTCGCGTGGCCTTGTCGAAGTCTATGTATCCGTCATAGTCAGCGGAGGCGCGCACCCACTCGTTCACCTTCTGGCGAGCCTTTTCCATGCTTTCGCCCTTCATGAAACTGTTCTTGAAAGGCATGATGGTGGCACCCCATACCCTCATGCCCCTCTCCTTGGCCTTCTTGGCGAAGAGGGCGTAATGCTCAGTCAGCTTGGCCACGGTCTTCGAGCCGTCGTCCCTGATGCCGCCAATGTCGTTCACGCCCTCAAAGATAACCACGTCGGTCACTCCCCGCTGGGCGAGTATGTCGCGGTCAAAGCGCTGGGAAGCGGGGGCGGACAGTCCGCCGGCTATCACGCAGTTGCCACCAATGCCCAGGTTGATGACCGCCACCTTGCCCCCAAGCTCCTCGGCCAGCACGTCCGTCCAGCGGTTCTGCGCGTCGGTGGTAGTGCCGCGGCCGTCGGTGATGCTGTTTCCCAGGCAGGCTATGCAGCGCGTAGAGGCGGGAGCCTCCACTTCCAGGGCGGCGATGCTGTACCAGTGCTCAAACGTCTCCACGGGGGTAAAGGCCGCGGTGGGCCGCGCCTCGCCCGCCATCAGGTAGGAAGTCGTGCGCGAGCCACGATGCGTGGTGGCCTTTTCGGGAGTCTTCCCGTAGTTGATGGTCACCGAGAGCCGCTGCAGGGGCTTCAGCTTGTAGGCGGCGATGTCCGTATACACCGCCTTGCCGGGCTCTATGGTCACCGAGCGTTTACCGCCGAAAGTGAGATACTTGGCCGTCTTCGCCTCGATGTCCTTGCCTCCATCGGTGTCGGCGATGTACACCGACTTGATTTCCACAGGCTGCGCGCTCTTCTCGTTAGACAATTGCAGGCGAAGCTTCTCGCCGCCAATGCTCACGTGAATGACCTGCCGCAGGGAGTGGTCCGTCATTGTCGTCTTGGGCATGTCGCTCTCCGCCAAGGGGGCTTCAATGGCCGTCGCCCACGTGGCCGTCCATTTTGTCTGCGCCTGGAGGCCAGCCACGGCCAGCAACGCGAGAGCGGATGTTAGGATAATTTTTTTCATAGCGTGTTATTTTAATTTGAGGATTTCTACGACAAAAATAATGAATAAAAGCGAAAAAATGACAAACGCCCGCAAAAAGCGTGCATTTGAGGAGCGAAAACGCGCCCACAGGGCAAAAGCGCGCCGTTTCCGCCCGCCTTGGAGAGATGAGGCCACAGCGGCATGACAAGTTTAAATAAGTTTAAAGCCAGGGCGGAAGTTTCCCCGTGAGCCACATTTTGAGTAACTTCGCGACAGGAAACGGCCATGGCAAGAGAAACGGAAGCCATGCTGGTTTTTAGCGATAACAGGCTTATGGAAACAAGAAAGAGAAGCAAGGAAGAGTGGACACGGCGATACGTAGCCTTCATATTCATACTGTTCGTGATAGCGTTCGGCACCTCGCTGTCCATCAGGGCCAATCTCGGTTCTTCCCCCATCTCCGCCCCGCCCTATATCCTGTCGCTGGTGCCAGGCGTGACGCTCACCATGGGGCAACTCACCATCTGCATGCACGTGTTCTTCATCGCCACGCAAGTGGCCTTGCTGCGCCGCGGCTTCGAGCGCCGGCAGTGGCTGCAGATAGCCGTTTCGTTCCTCTTTGGCTTCTACACCGACCTCACGATGTGGCTCACGGGATTCCTGCAAGTGCCCGCCAGCCTCAGCCCCGCCATCGGCTACCCCTTGCGCTTCATTGAGCTATTGCTCGGCGGCGGCATACTCGCCTTCGGCATAGCCCTTGAGGTGCGCTGCGATTCCCTCATGCTGGCGGGCGAGGGCTTCCCGCTTGCCATCGCCAGGTTTGCCCGCCGCGACTTCGGCAAGGTAAAGATATGCACCGACACGCTGCTCGTCACCATCGGGGCGGTGTTCATGTTCGTCAACTTCGGCCATTGGGACTGGTCCATGGTAGGCATCGGCACGCTCATCTCCATGTTCTACGTGGGCATGATGGTGCGTGTGCTCGCTCCCCATATCAAGTGGCTCGACCAGCTGCTGATACCGCGGGCCGAACGGGAAAAGGACACCGTGGAGGAGAAAGACCAGTGGAGCGGGCACCATGTGATTACCATAGCCCGCGCTTACGGCAGCGGAGGCAACGACGTGGCGCATGCCGTGGCCGAGAAACTGGGATGGCCTTGCTACGACCGACAACTGATAGACCTCACGGCGCGGCGCATGGGGTATTCCCCGGAGGTAGTGGAACGCAGCGAGCAAAACATCCCCACCTCGCGGCTCTGGGAGATGGTGATGGAAGACACGGGCATCCCCAGTTCCATGAATCCGTCTCGCGACGACGCCATCTTCGTCAGCCAGAGCCGCACCATACGTGAGCTGGCGCACGAGGGAAACTGCGTCATCGTGGGCAGGTTGGCCAACTGGACGCTGCGCGACCATCCCCACGCGTTGCGTGTATTCATCACCTCCAGCCGCGATTCCGCCACCAAGCGCGTCGCCCAACGCCTGGGCATCAGCGAGGAAGAGGCCGCCCGCAAGCAGAAACGAGTCAACACGGGCAGGGCCAACCACTGCCGCCGCTACACGGGACAGCCCTGGACTTCCCCTGACAGCTATGACCTCATGCTCAATACCGACAGGCTGGGCATCGACGAAACCGCCGCCCTCATCGCGCAAGCGGCCAAAACCATGGGACGAGCCTGACTTCCCGCCCATCCCCAAAGGGACACGGCACGGAGACTCTTCCCATGGCTTTCCGACGCGACTTGAATGCCGCGACCATTTATTTCAAGATATTGCTCTCGCTGCCTTTTGCCTCAAACCATGCATTACAGGATGTCCGCCAAGTCACCTAAGGTGCATTGCCCGAGTCACCTATATTGAAACCGGAATCAACCAAGGTGAGTCGGGCAAATAAGCAAGGATACTTTTTAGGGGCATTTGGATGCCCAGAGACGAAGGGTTATTGAGGGTTTTCAAAACAAGTTATTTCGCGTCGCGATTTAACTTATTTTGCTGACGAAAACAAGTTATTTTGCAAAGGAAATCAAGTTGTTTTCCCCAGCAAAACAAGTTGATTTGAAAACAGCCTATAGCGCCCTGTCAATCAAGACGTATCAATCATCTCTGTAGCGACGCGCCGTGGCACGCAGCTTGTCCTTGATGACGTTCCAGTTCTTATCAACAAAGGCGGTATCTTGCCAATATCTTGACAAGGTCATAGTAAGCTCCTTTTCTCGCTATCAGTGTTTCATGATTTCCTGTCTCCACCACCTTGCCTTGATGAAGCACGATTATCTGGTCAGCATCACGAACAGTGCTCAACCTGTGGGCAACCACCACCACTGTTTTACCTTGATAGAACTTGGCTAGATTTTCCACGATAGCACGTTCGTTATTGGCATCAAGAGAATTGGTCGCCTCATCCAAGAATATATAATCTGGATCCTTGTAGACCGCTCTGGCTATCAAGACGCGTCGCTTCTGTCCCAGGCTCAGCCCCACTCCATCTCTCCCTATCTTGGTATTGTACTTCAAAGGCAATGACATTACATAATCATGAATGCAGGCAATCCTTGCGGCTTGCGCCAATCTCTCCTTGTCTACCTCACTATCGTCTACGGCGATGTTCCTCGCGATACTCTCCGAGAATATCACGCCTTCTTGCATGACAACGCCACACTGTTGCCGCCACCAATCTTTGTTAAGATCGTTGACATCTGTTCCGCCAACATTAATTTTGCCTTCCAAGACAGGATAGTATCCCAACATGAGCTTGACAAGCGTGGTCTTTCCGCTTCCCGACGCTCCGACGATAGCCGTCACCTTTCCTTTGGGGATATGTATACTCACAACATCCAATGTTTTCACAAGGGCATGAGGGTCATACATAAACACGACATGACTAATGTCAATACCCTTTTGACTGTCCGCCAGCGACCATGGCGACTCCACACTCCTCACCGCCAAGATGCGTCAACATCCAATGGCCTACAAAGTCATCATGACTATAAGTAACAAGTCCTTTCGCCGGGTCAGCGACAAAGTATGCCCGCTTTCCCTTAATCTTGTAGAGAACGACAAAATGGTTCTGGTTCCAATAGAGTATGGCAGATAACGTAGCTTGCGAAAGTACTGAAACGGCATTTGCCTATCCCACGGCCACAATCATATACCTCAAAAAAGAAGACATACTTCCCTAGGCTAGGAAATATGTCTTCTTTTCCATGTAATGGCGGCGGCTTTCCGAACACGTTCGCGATGCCTCACCGCATCTTCCACCCACCCCGGCTCTCCACCATGGGCACCAAGACTTGCTCCTTCACGCTGTCGCCATAGACAAAGAGCAGGAAGACGTTGGCGGAACGGGTGGCCGTGTCGGCCTTGGCGGTAGTCACCTCTACACGCTTGATGCCCTTGTGCGCCTCCCGCTGGTTGGCGATAAACATGCGGGCGTTATCCAACAGCTGCCGGCGATAGGAAGCGGGAATGGAGTCGGGGTAATGGAAACCATCCACATAGGCTTCATAGTTGCCTTCCAGCAAAAGGTCGTAATAGCCCTTGGCGGCCACGGCCGCCATCTGGGCAGGATCTACTTGCTTGCGGCAAGCGGCAAGACTGAGCAGCAGGACGGCAAGCGAAAGGACAGGAAGAAAATGTCTCATTTCTGCCGGATAAAGATATTGATGGGGCAACCCGTCATGGTCCAGTTCTCGCGGATCTTGTTCTCCAGGAAGCGGCGATAGTTCTCCTTCACGTATTGCGGCAGGTTGGCGTAAAACACGAAAGAAGGTATCTGCGTGTTGGGCAACTGCGTGCAATACTTTATCTTGATATACTTGCCCTTCACCGACTGCGGTGGGTAGGCCTCGATGATGGGCAGCATCACCTCGTTGAGCTTGGAGGTGCCGATGCGCAGCTTGCGGTTGAGGTAAACCTGCTTGGCCGTCTCCAGCACCTTGAAGATGCGCTGCTTGGTGACAGCCGAGGCGAAGATGATGGGGAAGTCGGTAAAGGGAGCCATGCGCTCGCGTATGGCACTCTCGAAAGTCCTGATGGCCACGGGAGTCTTGTCTTCCACCAAGTCCCACTTGTTGACCACCACCACCAGGCTCTTGTTGTTTTTCTGTATCAGCTGGAAGATGTTCATGTCTTGCGCCTCTATGCCCCTGGTGGCATCTATCATGAGTATGCAGACATCGCTGTTCTCTATGGCGCGGATGGAGCGCATCACGGAGTAGAACTCCAAGTCTTCCGTCACCTTGTTCTTGCGGCGGATACCCGCGGTGTCCACCAGGTAAAAATCGAAGCCGAACTTGTCATATCGGGTATAGATGCTGTCCCGGGTGGTGCCAGCTATCTCAGTCACGATATTGCGATCCTCGCCTATGAAGGCGTTGATGATGCTGCTCTTGCCCGCATTGGGCCTGCCCACCACGGCGAAACGGGGAATGTCTTCCTCCAGGGTCTCTTCTTCCTGGGTGGCGAGTTTCTCCACCACCAGGTCCAACAGCTCACCTGTTCCGCTACCGTTGATGGAGCTGACACACATGGGATCGCCCAAGCCCAGCTTGTAGAACTCGGCTGCCTCATAATAAAGACCGCTATTGTCTACCTTGTTGGCCACGAGTATCACGGGCAACTTGGTGCGGCGAAGGATTTCGGCCACATCGGTGTCAAGATCGGTGACACCCGTCGCCACGTCCACAAGGAAGAGCAACAAGTCGGCTTCCTCCGTGGCCACCAACACTTGCTGGCGAATAGCCTCCTCGAAGATGTCGTCTGAATTGACCACCCATCCGCCCGTATCCACCACGGAGAACTGCTTGCCATTCCACGTGCACTTGCCATACTGGCGGTCGCGGGTAGTGCCGGCCGTGTCGCTGACGATGGCCCGGCGTGATTGGGTAAGACGGTTAAACAATGTACTCTTGCCCACGTTGGGGCGTCCTACGATAGCTACTAGATTTCCCATTGCTGTATTTGGTTGAGTTTGTCCCCCGCCTCATCGGCGGGAGTCAGGGAGAGGTCACGGCTCCCTGGTGGTTACTCTGTTTTGCCGAAGCGTGACCTTAAGGCTCCGGCTCTCTCCCTTGCCAGGAGAGGGTCTGTCCTCTTTTCTATTCAGGACGTATGTCTATGGACGGGCGCGCTATTCGGGATCGTAACCGAATTGCCTCAACTCCCGCTGAGAATTGCGCCAGTCTTTGTCTACCTTGACGAAAGTCTCCAGGTATATCTTCTTGCCGAAGAACTTTTCCAGCGCCTTGCGCGCCTCTGTGCTCACCTTTTTCAGTGCCACGCCCTGATGACCTATGATGATGCCCTTCTGGGAGTCTCGCTCCACGTAGATAACGGCGTTGATATGGATAAGACGATCCTCCTCCTTGAAACGCTCCACGCTTACCTCCACGGAGTAAGGCACCTCCTTATCATAATAGAGGAGTATCTTCTCGCGGATAATCTCCGAGACGAAGAACTTGGCGGGCTTGTCGGTGAGCTGCTCTTTGTCGAAATAGGCGGGTGACTCTGGCAGCAGCTCCTTAATACGCTTCAGGAGCATGTCCGTGCCAAACTTGTTCTTGGCGGAGATGGGAAGTATCTCGGCCTTCGGCAACAACCCGTGCCACTTGGTCACGATATCGCCCAGGGTCTTTTGGTCTGTCTGGTCTATCTTGTTCACCAGCAGCAGTACGGGGATGGTCATCTGCCGCACCTTGTCCAGGAAGTCCTTGTTCTTCTCGGGGTCTTCCACCACGTCAGTGACATAGAGCAAGACATCGGCATCAGCCAAGGCGCTCTCCGAGAAAGCGAGCATCATCTCCTGCATCTTGTAGTTGGGCTTCAACACGCCAGGCGTATCCGAAAACACAATCTGCACGTCATCAGTGTTGACTATGCCCATGATGCGGTGGCGTGTGGTCTGCGCCTTGAAGGTGGCAATACTGATGCGCTCGCCCACCAACTGGTTCATGAGCGTGCTCTTGCCCACATTGGGATTACCCACAATGTTTACGAATCCTGCTTTGTGCATCTCTAACTATTTAAACGAAAAAACGCACACACTCATATCGGTATACGAGCGGTGCGTTGATGGGTTTCACATGTAGACGAGCGTCATTTCTTTGCGGCTGCCGCGGCACCATCGTATGCCCACCTGTAATAGGAGGCTCCATGCACGAAGCCCGCTCCAAAGGCTGTGAACACGACGTTGTCGCCTTTCTTGAGCTTCTCCTCATAGTCCCAAAGAGCCAAGGGAATGGTGGCCGCACTCGTATTGCCGTAATGGTCTATGTTCACCACGACCTTCTCCATGGGCACCCCAGCGCGCTTGGTCACTGCCTCTATGATGCGGAGATTGGCCTCGTGGGGTATCACCCAGTCCACGTCATCGGGAGTGAGATTGTTCATCTCCATGATTTTCAAGATATCATCACTCATATTGGTCACCGCATAGCGGAACACCGTGCGCCCCTCTTGGTAGAGATAATGCAGGCGATGGGAGACCGTGAACTGTGAGGCGGGACACACTGAGCCTCCCGCTTTCATGTGGAGGAAGGGCAATCCCATGCCATCCGTGCGCAGATAAGAGTTTTGAACGCCCAGGCTCTCATCCTCGCTGGCTTCCACGAGCACGGCTCCAGCTCCATCACCGAAGAGCACACAAGTGGCACGGTCGGTATAGTCTACCAACGATGACATCTTGTCCGCACCTATCACGATGATTTTCTTGTATCGGCCACTCTCTATCATCGTGGCCGCCAAGTCGAGCGTATAGAGGAAACCGCAACATGCGGCCTCCAAGTCGAAGGCGAAAGCATTCTTGAGCCCGAGCTTGCCCACCACGATGGAAGCGGTGGAAGGAAACTTGTAATCAGGAGTGGTAGTGGTAACGATGAGCGCGTCTATCTCGTCGATGTTCACACCCGTCTTCTGGATGAGTTGCTTAGCGGCCTTGCGAGCCATATAGCTCGTGCCCAAGCCCTCCTCTGTCAAGATGCGCCTTTCCTTGATGCCGACGCGCGCCATGATCCACTCATCACTGGTGTCCACCATGCGCGACAACTCCTCGTTGTTGAGCACGTATTCGGGCACATAGCCCCCTACTCCAGCGATAACTGCCTTGATCTTTCCCATGATTACTCAGCGGCTTCCTTAACCACGGCAACCTTTCCCCTGTAGTAGCCACAAGTAGCGCATACGGTATGGTATACGTAGTAAGCGCCACAATTGGGGCATATTGCCAACGTGGGAACTACTGCCTTATCATGAGTTCTTCTTTTACGTGTACGAGTCTTTGACTGTCTTCTTTTAGGATGTGCCATAATTATTTATGTTTAAATGTTAATCTTCCGTTCGCAACTGCTGAAGCTTGGCCCACCTGGGGTCTATGCTCTCAACCTTCCCAGATCTCTCCCCGTCAGCGGAGAGCTGCTGGAGTTTCGCCACCATGGCCGGATCACACTGTCCAGGCTCATGAACATGCTTGATGGGAATGGCCAAGGCGATAAGCTCATAGACATACCAAGAAGCATCGAGCACGCCATCTTCCTTGTCCACGATGGCCATGTCGCCATCCTCGACGTTCTCGTCACCGAGCCTCGCGGTCAGTTTTCCGTCGTTCCGGATGGGCAGCTCCATCTCTTCCAAGCATATATCACAAGCCACATACACTATACCCTCCACATGGAAATCCAGCTCATAGAGGTCGCCTATGCGCTTCGCCTTGAAACGGAGCGCAAGCGTTCCCTTCTGGATGTCGGGGGCGGCTATCGCCTTGAAATAGGCATCGTCCAGCTCATAAACGGCAGCGTTTTCACCCTCGTGAAGAGCCTTCAAGTCTATTCGTAAAAGCGAAGTAGTGCACATATATGCCTTGTCCATTTGGTTTTACGGGCTGCAAAGTTACGATTTTTTTTTGAATCACGCACATTTTTCTACGAAAAAATGCTTTAAAATCAGCATCTTACTTTTTCCGAAGCTCTATGCGAAAAGTGGTTCCCTTGCCCATCTCGGAATATTTCACCCTTATCTTGCCATGATGATAAATCTCCACGATGCGCCAAGCCAGCGAAAGACCCAGTCCCCAGCCACGATCCTTGGTGGTGAAACCAGGGCGGAATACGTGGGGAATGTCTTTTTTCCGGATGCCCTTGCCCGTATCTGACACCTCGATGAGCGCACGCCTGCCGTCATCCCTCAGCTCTATTTTGATGGCGCCTCCGTCTTGCCCTATGGCATCCACAGAATTCTTCACCAGGTTCTCCACCACCCACTCAAAGAGAGAGGCGTTGGCATTGACCACCACGGGGCACTTCGGCAGGTCTCTCTCCATCCTTATCTTGCGGGAAATACGCCTTTCCATGTAGTCCGCCACATGATTGAGCAAGTCTTGCAGGTTGGTGGGGCGCAGCTCGGGGACGCTCCCTATCTTGGAGAAACGGTTAGCTATCACGCGAAGCCGTTCCACGTCTTTCTCCATCTCTTCCACCACGCTCTCGTCTTGCTGCCCTTCCTTGAGCAGCTCCATCCAAGCCATCATGCTGGAGATAGGCGTGCCCAACTGATGAGCCGTTTCCTTGGAGAGACCTACCCAAACCTTGTTCTGCTCGGCGCGCTTGGCGGCCAACAGGGCGATGATGGCCACTATCACGAAAAGCATGACCACGCCCAACTGGACGAAGGGATAAACCGAGAGCCGCTTGAGCAGGGTAGACTCGTCGTAGCACACTCGCAAATAGTCATGATGGACGGTGTCATCCAGCCAGATGGTAACGCTCCGCCCTTCCTCCTCGCTCCACTTGTTGCCCAACCGGGAAGCGTGACGCAACTGGGCCTCATAGCTATCTCCCTGCACATCTACGTTGCGGAAGGTCTGGGCTTCACCTTTGGAGTCTAACACGATAACGGGGATGGTGTGGTTTTCATTGATAACGCGTAGCACCAGGTTCATGTCCGTATTCTCATCGGCACTGTTCAGGCTTCTCATGGCCACGGCCCATGTCTCCATCTTGCTTTTTTCTTCCTGGGCAAGATCTTTCACCAGGAAATGGGAAACAACGAGTGAGACCACCGCTATAAGCACGGCGGCCACCACCAAGAAAACCTTGACTTGCCGAATGCGGTCTGTCCACTGCATATCTAAATAACGGAGAAGAGGGAAAGGTATTGCCAAAGAGTGAATATTTCCTTCCAGTATTCCCCAAAATCTATCCTCTTCTATACCTTATATATAATACGCGCGCGTGAAAGGATAACAGGCGGAAGCAAGAAATAGCCCCAAGCGTTAAAAGACCGACTTGGGGCTATTCAGTATAAATATGAATGGGGTGAAAAACCACCACTTTCCCAAAGAGAAATCAATCGTTATAGTGGCCCGTGATTTCACATATCCGCACGATAGTCCGCACGGCCTTTTCCATTACCTGTATGCTGACGAACTCATGGGGACCATGGAAGTTGACACCACCAGCGAAGATATTTGGACAAGGCAATCCCTTGAAACTAAGTTGTGCGCCGTCTGTTCCGCCGCGGATAGGCTCCACGCGGGGAGGAACGCCACAATCCTGCATGGCCTGCAACACTATCTCCGTGACATGCATCACCGGGTCCAACTTTTCCTTCATGTTGTAATACTGATCGTGTACCTCCGCCTCGCAAGTGCCTTCGCCATACTTCTCGTTAATCAGCTTGGCGCACTCCTCTATATAGTCTTTCTTGTCCTCGAAGCGCCTGCGGTCATGATCCCGCAAGATGTACTGCAACGTAGCCTCCTCCACGTTAGCCTTGATGCCCGTCAGGTGATAGAATCCCTGATAGCCCTCAGTAGACTCCGGCGTCTCTTCCTCTGGTATCATGGACTGAAACTCCGTGGCCAACCTGCAGGCATTGATCATTTTTCCCTTGGCATATCCAGGATGCACGCTCACGCCTTTCAGCCTCACCTTGGCGGAAGCCGCGTTGAAATTCTCAAACTCCAGATTACCCAAATCACTGCCATCCATGGTATAAGCCCACTCGCAGCCAAAACGCTCCACGTCAAAATGATGGGCACCTCGCCCTATCTCCTCATCCGGATTGAAAGCCACGCGTATATCACCATGCTTTATCTCGTCATGGTCTCTCAAATAGCACATGGCCTGCACGATTTCAGCCACGCCAGCCTTGTCATCGGCTCCTAACAGGGTAGTGCCATCTGTCACTATGATATCCTCGCCCTTGTGGAACTTCAATTCGGGGAACTTCTCCACGCTGGTCACTATACCGGGAGACAGCGTGATATCCTCGCCATCATAATTGCGTATGACCCTTGCCTTCACGTCTTTTCCGCTGCAATCGGGGCTGGTATCATAGTGGGCGATAAATCCGATGGTGGGAACTTCTTTCTTGGTATTTGATTTCAAGGTGGCGTAGACATAACCCATGTCGTCCATTTCCACGTCGTCAAGACCTTCGTCCTCCAATTGTTCTTTCAAGAATTTGGCGAAGACCAGTTGCTTCGCCGTACTAGGGACGGTATCAGAATCCTCATCCGACTGGGTGTCGAACTGCGTGTAACCAATAAACCTTTCGGTAAGATCCATAAAATAAGAATGAGTGAGTTGGTAAACAAATCGTTTGAAAGTGACTCCGATGGGATTCAAACCCATGACCTTCAGAACCGGAATCTGACGCTCTATTCAGCTAAGCTACGGAGCCTTGTGGATATGTGGGTGCAAAGGTAATAATATTTCCTGATATAACAAAAGATTTATCCCAAAAGTTCCCAAACAATGACAATTCGTAAATAATTTGGGGAAAATGTTTGCACGTTCACACAAAATTGTTTATCTTTGCGGAGATTTTTCAAAATAACACCAAAGACTATGAGCAAACTGATAACGCCTAAAGGATATAAAGCCGCCCTCAGCAAGCGGCAAACCGAGCAAGGCATCAAATTGATAAAGGACTTTTTCCAGCAAAACCTTTCCACGGAACTGCGCTTGAGCAGGGTCACCGCACCCCTCTTCGTGCTCAAAGGACTGGGCATCAACGATGACCTGAATGGCGTGGAGAGACCAGTCACCTTTCCCATCAAGGACTTGGATGATGCCGAGGCGGAAGTAGTTCACTCCTTGGCGAAATGGAAAAGGCTGACCCTGGCCGAATATGAAGTGCAACAAGGCTACGGAATCTATACCGACATGAACGCCATCCGCGCTGACGAGGAGCTGGACAACCTGCACTCCCTCTACGTAGACCAATGGGACTGGGAAGCCGTGATAGGTGCGGAAGACCGCACGTTGGCCTTCCTGGAAGACGTGGTGCGCCGCATCTACGCGGTGATACGCCGCACGGAGTTCCTGGTATATGAGACCTATCCACAGCTGAAGCCCTTCTTGCCCTCCAACATACATTTCGTGCACAGTGAAGACCTACTGGCCATGTATCCAGACAAGAGCCCCAAGGAGCGCGAGGACGCCATCTGCCGGGAATATGGAGCCGTGTTCGTCATAGGCATAGGCGGCAAACTGGCCAACGGGAAGAAGCACGATGGCCGCGCTCCCGATTATGACGACTGGAGCACCATGGCCGAGAACGGGAAGGCGGGCCTCAACGGTGACATACTGATATGGTATCCCACTCTGGAACACTCGTTTGAGTTGAGTTCCATGGGTATCCGCGTCAACAAGGAGAGCCTAATCCGACAATTGGAACTGGAGGGGAAGCAGGAGCGCGAAAAACTATATTTCCACCAGAAGTTGCTCAATGGGGAGCTGCCGCTAACAATAGGAGGCGGCATAGGACAGAGCCGTCTCTGCATGGTGATGCTCCACAAAGCCCACATAGGAGAAATACAAGCCAGCATCTGGCCGCAAGACATGAGAGAGGAATGCGAAAAGGCTGGCATACCGCTCATCTAGCTTTTGGCGGAAACAAAAAAGTTCCCACGCGGAGAGCCTTGTAATCAAACGGAAAGAAAAAGGAAACTCACGTCAACGTGAGATCCAATGTCGCCCGCAATCGCTCGATGGCGGGCGATTTCTTTGTCATAGCCTCAAAGACTTCTTTCTTGGAAAGCGGCATCACCACCTCTTCAGGCTTGGCATGCCGCAAATTCAATCGCACGGAGGAGTTGTCCAGCCTCTCGACCAGGCCTGCCAACAACTCCTCCCGCATGGCCTTCATCTGCTCCAACAACATATTGTTGTCCACCACGACTTCCACCTCGGGATAACGCGTGATGGCGACATTCATGTTGCGCATACGAACCGCCAAGGCCACGCGGTCTTTGTCCTTGGCTATCTCATTGCAGATAATCGCCCATGCCCGCCTCAAGTCTTCTGGCTGGAAAGGCCGCTGCCGCTCCTCCGCCACGGTATGCGCCGTGACGGACTGAGCCTGCGGGGCTTGATAGGTTGATTGTCCTCCCTGGTCGGGATGGAGTATCTGGGAGAAAGACATCCCAAATTTCATGTCTGAGGGTTTAATCTCTCGGGAAGCAACCTTCTCCTCAGCCACCGCGGGTTGGCTGGGTCGCACCACCTCCGTCACCTGCTGAACGGATTGCCGTGGAACTGGTTGCTGTTTCTGGAACAGGATTTTCAATCTGTAGGGGCTACGCCCCGCGCCTGGCACGTCTTCATCCGCCGGTTGCGTGATTTGCGCCACTCTTATCAACGTCAGCTCCACCAACAGGCGCTTGTTAGAGCTCTGCCGATAGTTCACGTCACATTCGTTCAATATCCGCAAGGCTTTATAGAGGAAGGGAGTGGGGGCATTCTTGGCTTGCTCGGCATACTTCCGCCTCCTCTCTTGGCTCACTTCCAGCAGGGGCAAGGTTTGTTCGTCTTTCGCCATCATCACGTTGCGCACGTGGGCAGCCAACCCCTGCATCAGCAACGAGCCGTCGAACCCCTTCCCCAACAACTGGTCCAGCAATACCATCATACCGCTTACCTTGTTCTCCAACGCCATGTCCACCAAACGGAAGTAATTGTCGGCATCGGGCACGTTAAGGTCTTCTGTCACCTTGGCATAAGTAATGTCTCCCTGACAGAAACTGGCCACTTGGTCAAAGATGGACAAAGCGTCACGCATACCGCCGTCCGCTTTCTCCGCGATTACGGCCAAAGCTTCATCCTCGTAGTGTATACCTTCCTTGTCTGCCACCATCTTCAAGTGGTTGACCGTGTCAGCCACGGTCATTCTCTCAAAGTCATATATCTGGCAACGGCTCAAGATGGTGGGCAATATCTTGTGCTTCTCCGTGGTGGCCAGGATGAACACCACGTGGGCAGGGGGTTCCTCCAGGGTTTTCAGGAAAGCGTTGAAGGCCGCGGTGGAAAGCATGTGCACCTCGTCTATGATAAACACCTTGTATTTTCCCACCTGCGGAGGGATGCGGGTCTGCTCCATCAAAGCCTTGATGTTCTCCACGGAATTGTTGCTGGCCGCGTCCAACTCGAAGATATTGTAGCTGCGCTGCTCGTTGAAAGCCTTGCAACTCTCACACTCATTGCAAGCCTCACCGTCTTCTCTTGGGCACTCGCAATTGATGGCTTTCGCGAAAATGCGGGCGCAAGTAGTCTTGCCCACCCCTCTAGGGCCGCAAAACAAATAAGCGTGTGCCAGCTTTCCGCTCCTCACGGCGTTCTTCAGCGTAGTGGTAAGTGCTTCCTGCCCCACCACAGAGTCGAACGACATCGGACGGTACTTCCGGGCCGATACGATATATTCTTCCATAATTTCCTATAAGTTTTGCGCGAAGATAAGAAAAAAATGCTATCTTTGCAACCAAATACCAATATTTAATTATGGCGACACGCATCCGGATGGTTTGGAATTTCCTGGCCCACTACAAGTATCTCATCACGATAGTAGGGGGCTTCTTGATTATTGGAGTGCTAGACGAGAACAGCTTCCGCCAGATGATGATCTACGAGATGGAAATAGCTGAGCTGGAAAAGGAGATAGCCACCTACCAAGCGCAATACGAGGCCGACAACAAGTTGCTGCGAGAGTTGCGCCACAACCCCAAGACCATAGAGAGAATTGCCAGGGAACGTTACTTCATGAAGCATGACGATGAGGACATCTTCGTGTTAAGCACCGACCTGCCTGCCGCCGAATAATCCAAAGACATGAAAGAACTGAGCAAGACGCAATTTGCCATATTCGCCATGGGAGGCATCCTCATGGCCGTGGGAGCGGGCTGCATGGCCCTAGGCTTTATGGTGCTCAAGCTGGTGGGCGTTACCTCCTGGCTGTTTCTGCTAGGCACGGTGCTGTTCTCCGTGACACAAGCCACCCAAGTCTATGAAGGCAACAATCTCACCATCCGCCGATTGAAGAACATACAATACTTCGCCGACCTCTGCTTCATTCTCTCGGGTATCTCCATGGTGGACACGGTGCATGGCCTTTTCATCGACCTTTTTGACAACCGGGTGGCCTATCTCACCTATGTCTACAACAAGTGGGTGGTCTTCCTGCTCATCGCCGCCATACTGGAACTGTATACCGTGCACCGCATCTCCAACGAGTTGAAGAAGCAAGACTGACAAACGCCGCCTCCCTCCCGCCCCGCTTCACCACACAGGGCCGCAGGACTGAAGGCACGCCGCTTCCCTTCCCAAACAAGCAACGCGCCAGATTCGGCGGAATCAGGAATTGGATTCCGCTGAGTCCGATAACCCGTCTCCGGCAAGGACAGCGACAAACTTACCGGTATTCACGGGACAGCGGACTCACCTATGCCTTACGGAACGGGAATAGACGTACCACAATGAGCCGTTACACAGGCAACTTATTACGCGTTATCGCGGAACAGACTCCTAAATAGTTGTCGCGGCGACGCGCCGTAACACGTCAAACGCGAGCGGTGAAGAGTTGGCGTTTTCCAAAACAATTTATTTCGCTGAGGAAAACAACTTGATTTCCTCTTCAAAATAAGTTATTTTCATCAACAAAACAAGTTATTTTCCTCAGCAAAACAACTTGTTTTGAAAAGACCGCAATAGGTGATTGACAATCATAAGAAAACCGCCCGGATTGCGAGCGGCTTTCTTTGAGAGCATGAACAGCCTGATTTATTCCTTTATGGAATTGAGGTCACGGAACAGTTTTACGTATTGCGGCCAATAATGGAATATGCTGTAAACAATGCCTAAAATCAGTCCAATTGTCATTATCCAGAAGCCAATACGGTGAAAAGTCCATACGCTCGGCAAAAGAAGGGCGAAAAAGGAAACAAGACACATGCCGATGAATATTTCACCCGCTAAAGTCAGCAACTTGATAGTTGCAGTTTTTGAAAAAAGTTGTTTGGGAGAGAGGACGGCTATGTTGATGCTCTTTAATTTGCGGTACAGATAAATGTACCATATTGCACCGATAGCGAGGAACGAAGACAGGTATATTTTCAGATAGAGAGGAAACGAGATTGGATTGATGTTGTAGATTGCCGCAGCCACAAATATAATAGCTACTAAGAGCAAAGATGTATATGCCTTACGGAATTCTTTTAGTATCTTGGTCTGCGCTGTTTTGGAGGCTGACACGTTTATCTTTATATCGGTGTTTGTCTTGGCGAGCACCTGCTCAAGCGTTGACATGCTTTTTTTAAGTTCGTTGAGTTTCATATTACATCTGTTTTGAGAGTTTGTCTTTAATACGATGGATTTTAACCGCGACCGTGTTGCGTTTAAGGCCAAGCGCATCAGCTATTTCATCATACGAATACTCATCAAGCCAAAGGAGTATGATAGCCTTCTCCATATCTTCAAGCCTATTGATAAACGAGTGCAGGACTTGAAGATTCTCCTTCTGCGCATCGTCAATCTCGGAAGAGAGGTCGAGCAGGCCAAAATCAACCGACACGGTTCCTATGGTCGATTTTGACGAGCGCAAGGCCATGAGTGCCGAATTTACCGCTACCCGGTAAATCCATGTGGATATCTTGCTGTCACCTCGAAACTGTTTTAATCCCAGCCAGATGTTGACATAGATTTCTTGCCGAAGGTCATCAAACGGCAATTTGTCGGTAGCGTAAAAATAGCTGACCTTGTTGATGATTCGGGAGTGCTGCTTTATGAGCGAGGCAAAATCCCTTTCGTTGATTGGTGGGTCTGTCATACTTCGTTTGTTTTGTTTGCTTTGCCTCGTTAGGTGCATTTTTAGCCCCGAAAGTTTCATAAACGCGGATTTTTCTCAGACATTTTTTGTTTCTCTCCGCGAAAATAGTAATAACCGGGGGAATACGCGCTCTCCACGAATGACATTTAAGGCGATTGTGCTTTCATGCCCTTCACGCTCTCGTCACTTGGTGGATTGTTGGTCACCTCAATTCACAAATAACAATATTTATAAAACCATGATTTGTAAAGCAATTAAACCCAAATCGGGAAATCCCCATTCCCGCGATTCCGGCCTGGCAACTAAAATTTATTTTCATAAAATACAAATTGGCGGTTGTGACTCTCGGATATTTGTGTTATCTTTGCATTCGGGCATAATTGTCAAGTAATATATCAATGAACACGACATCTGTTGCCTTGGAAAACGCATTTGGCATTGAGATTATCACATTGGGAATCCACGCCATTAGTAACGAACAAAAAGCGGTACTGAAATATGTCTACACAAAATGAAGCGGCTTTAGAAGCCGGACTTATCGCCACGCTCCAACAGATGGACTATGAATATGTCCAGATTGCCGAGGAGGGGAATCTCCAGGCCAATTTCAAGCGGCAGTTGGAGATACACAACCGCAAGCGGTTAGCTGAACATGGTCGCACCGAATTTACGGAGGAGGAATTTGACAAGATACTCATCTACCTTGAAGGAGGTACACGCTTTGAAAAGGCGAAGAAACTCCGTGACCTTTATCCGCTTGACACGGCAGACGGCAAACGCATCTGGGTGGAGTTCCTTAACCGTCAGCAGTGGTGCCAGAATGAGTTTCAGGTTTCCAACCAGATTACGGTGGAGGGCAGAAAGAAATGCCGCTATGACGTGACCATTCTTATAAACGGATTGCCATTGGTACAGATTGAGTTGAAACGCCGTGGGGTGGAACTCAAGCAGGCATACAATCAGATACAGCGTTACCATAAGACTTCTTTTCATGGTTTGTTCGATTACATCCAACTATCCGTTATTTCCAATGGAGTAAACACACGTTATTTCGCCAACAACCCGAACAGTGGTTACAAATTCACGTTCAACTGGACGGATGCGGCCAATGTGCCGTTCAATGAATTGGACAAGTTTGCAGCCGCATTTTTGGAGAAATGCACCCTTGGAAAAATCATCGGCAAATACATTGTGCTGCATGAGGGCGATAAGTGTCTGATGGTGCTTCGCCCGTACCAGTTCTATGCTGTAGAGAGGATATTGGATAAGGTGAAAAACTCCAACGACAACGGCTATATCTGGCACACCACGGGAGCAGGAAAGACATTGACCTCATTCAAGGCTGCGCAGCTCGTTTCCGAGCTGGATGATGTGGACAAGGTGATGTTTGTGGTTGACCGACACGACCTTGACACGCAGACACAATCGGAATATGAAGCCTTTGAACCGGGTGCGGTGGACGGCACGGACAATACGGACGAATTGGTGAAACGGCTGCACAGCAATTCCAAGATAATCATCACCACTATTCAGAAACTCAATGCCGCAGTCAGCAAGACTTGGTACAGCAACAAGATAGAGGCTATACGCCACTCCCGTATCGTGATGATATTCGATGAGTGCCACAGAAGCCACTTCGGGGAAAGCCACAAACGGATAATGAAGTTCTTTGACAATGCCCAAGTGTTCGGTTTCACGGGTACGCCCATCTTCACAGAAAATGCCATTGACGGGCATACCACCAAAGAGATATTCGGCAACTGTCTGCATCAATATCTGATTAAGGATGCCATTGCCGATGAGAACGTGTTGGGATTCCTCGTAGAGTATTATCACGGCAATGAGAATATTGAAAACGGCAATGCCAACCGTATGGAGGAGATAGCCAAATTCATCCTTAATAATTTCAATAAGTCAACCTTTGACGGGGAGTTTGACGCGCTGTTCGCCGTGCAATCCGTGCCGATGCTTATCCGCTATTACAAGATATTCAAGTCGTTGAAACCGAAAATCCGTATCGGCGCGGTATTCACTTATGCGGCCAACAGTAGTCAGGATGATGAACAGACCGGAATGAATACTGGGCAGTTTGCAAATCAAAGTACAGGCGAGGCGGATGAGCTGCAAGCCATCATGGATGACTACAATGAAATGTTCGGCACAGCTTTTACCACTGAGAACTTCCGAGCCTACTACGATGACATCAACCTGCGCATGAAAAAGAAACGGGCGGATATGAAACCGCTTGACCTCTGCCTTGTCGTGGGTATGTTCCTGACGGGCTTCGACAGCAAGAAACTCAATACGCTCTATGTGGATAAGAACTTGGAGTACCACGGATTGCTGCAAGCGTTCAGTCGCACGAACCGTGTGTTGAATGAGAAAAAGCGTTTTGGCAAGATTGTATGTTTCCGTGATTTGAAGAGCAATGTCGATGCGGCCATAAAACTATTCAGCAACTCTGATAATCCAGAGGATATTGTCCGTCCTCCGTTTGAGGATGTGAAAAAGGAATATCAGCAGTTGGCAACGGATTTCTTGCGGAAATACCCAGAGCCAAGTAGCATTGACCTACTACAGAGCGAAAAGGACAAGAAAGACTTTGTGTTGGCTTTCCGTGATATCATCCGCAAGCATGCCGAGATTCAGATATACGAGGATTACAGCGATGAGACAGACGACCTTGGCATGACCGAGCAGCAATTCAACGATTATAAGAGCAAGTACCTTGATATTACAGTCGGGTTTATCGAGCCTCCGGTCACGCCTTCGGTTGCTGCGGAGGATCCTGCTCCATACGGAAATAGTCAAGGATTGGAAGATATCGACTTTTGCCTTGAACTTCTGCATAGCGACATTATCAATGTTGCTTATATCCTTGAACTGATTGCAGACCTTGACCCGTACAGCAATGATTATGCGGAACGGCGACAGAATATCATTGACACCATGATTAAGGATGCCGAGATGCGCAATAAAGCGAAACTCATAGACGGTTTCATCCAAAAGAACGTGGATGAGGATAAGGAAAATTTCATGATGCAGCGGCAAAAGGCAGACGGTACAAGCGAACTGGAAGAACGCCTGAACCACTATATCTCCATAGAACGTGAAAAAGCCGTGAACTCTTTGGCACAAGACGAGGGGCTTTCTTCGGATGTGCTCGACCATTACCTGAAAGAGTATGACTACCTGCAAAAAGAGCAGCCGGAAATCATACAAAAGGCACTCAAAGATAAGCACCTCGGATTGATTAAAACCCGAAAGGCGTTGACGAGGATAATGGATAGATTGCGTAATATAATAAGAACATTTAGTTGGGACTAATATATTCAACAATGATAAAAGTTGTAAAAGGTTTAGATATTACTGTTTTCGGTGTCAGCGTATATAACCGAAAATGGCAACATATCCATCTTAGACAAGGTGAAATGGATGGTGCCTGTGCTGTATATTCTATGATGATGAATCTCTTGGTGTTGAAAGTGCTTACTCGTAACCAAGTGACAAACTTAAAAACGACATTTAAGGGGAATACAGCTAAAGGGAGACTATTCAAAGAGTTTTTCGTAACAGAGGGATTATGTCGTGATGGCTTTTATTTTTCAGACATCAAAGACAAGTTATCACATTCTTTTGCTAAAGAGGTTTCATCTACAGTTCGACAATATGAAACTTCAACATCTGAACAAACATTGTATATTGAAGAACTTAAAGCTGCCATAGATGATGACTTGCCTTTGCTCACTGCGATTTCGTTCAAGGGTGGTGCACATGCGATACTTGCTATTGGATATGAAGAACAATCGGGTATAATCAGAAAAGTATTCTGTTTAGACCCAGGTTTTGCAATAGACCGTACAGCTTTGTGGAATGGAGTTATATGCCTAAATGAGGGAAAAGGGAAATATAGTCATTTATATATTACAAACAAAGACGATTATGATGTCTTTGTGAACGAATCATTGAAAATTAAAAAGAAATAACGATATGAGCGAAGAATTACAACAGAAACTCCGTGACCAGCTTTGGGAAGTCGCCAACAAGCTGCGTGGTAATATGTCGGCCAGTGATTTCATGTATTTCACATTGGGCTTTATCTTCTATAAATACCTGTCTGAAAAGATAGAGGCATACGCCAACAATGCCTTGGTGGATGACGAAGTGTCATTCAAGGACTTGTGGAATATGAAGGATGAAGATGCCCTTGAACTACAAGAGGAGCTGAAAAAGCAATGCTTGGAGGGTGTCGGCTACTTCATAGAACCGACCTATCTTTTTTCGTCAGTGATTGACCGGATCAAGAAAAAAGAAAATATTTTGCCTATCCTTGAGCGGTCGTTGAAACGTATAGAGGATAGCACGTTGGGGCATGACAGCGAGGAAGATTTTGGTGGTCTGTTCTCTGACATTGACCTCGCTTCACCAAAGCTTGGCAAGACGGCAGATGATAAGAATACGCTCGTCAGCAATGTGCTGCTGGCGTTGGACGACATCAAGTTTGGCGTGGAGGCATCGGAAGAAATAGATATTCTTGGCGATGCCTATGAGTATATGATTGGGCAGTTTGCTGCAGGAGCTGGAAAGAAAGCCGGAGAGTTCTATACGCCACAGGAGGTCAGTCAAATATTGGCCGAGATAGTTTCCATTGGCCATGCAAGGCTTCGCAACGTATATGACCCGACTTGCGGTAGTGGCTCGTTGCTTCTTCGTGCGGCAAAGGTTGGTCATGCGGTGGATATTTACGGGCAGGAGAAGAACCCAACCACTTATAATCTTGCCCGAATGAATATGCTGCTGCATGGTATCAAATTCAGCAACTTCAAGATTGAGAACGGTGATACGTTGGAATGGGATGCCTTTGGCGATACGCAGTTTGATGCGGTAGTGGCAAATCCTCCTTTCTCCGCGGAATGGAGCGCCGCCGACAAGTTCAACAATGATGATCGTTTCAGCAAAGCAGGACGGCTTGCCCCAAGGAAAACAGCCGACTATGCTTTTATCCTCCACATGATTTACCACCTAAATGAGGGCGGCACGATGGCTTGCGTAGCTCCGCATGGTGTATTGTTCCGTGGCAATGCGGAGGGGGTAATTCGTCGTTTCCTCATAGAGAAGAAAAACTACATAGATGCCATCATCGGTTTGCCTGCCAATATCTTCTATGGTACAAGCATACCGACGTGCATCCTTGTGATGAAGAAATGTCGCAAGGAGGATGATAACATACTGTTTATTGATGCCAGCAAGGAGTTTGAAAAGGTTAAGACCCAAAACAAGCTCCGACCGCAGCATATTCAAAAGATTGTGGAAACCTACCGCGACCGCAAGGAGATAGAAAAATACAGCCACCTTGCCACGCTGCAAGAGGTAACCGATAATGATTATAACCTGAATATCCCTCGCTATGTGGACACCTTTGAAGAAGAAGAACCTATTGACATCAAGGCTGTAATGGCGGAAATCAAGGAACTGGAAGCTAAACGTGCCGAGTTGGATAAGGAGATTGATGTGTATTTGAAAGAATTGGGGCTGGTTGAATAGAATTGAATACAATGGCAAAGAGGTTTGAAATAAGAAACAGCACGGCAGAGTTTCTGCTATTCATACTTGAAGGCAAAGAGAATGGAATTCAAGTGTTGTATAAGGACGAAACGATTTGGGCTACGCAAAAAGCGATGGCACAACTATTCGATTGTTCCAGTGACAATATTGGCCTTCATTTGAAAAATATTTTCGCGTCAGGTGAGCTTGTCAAAGATTCAGTTACCGAGAAAAACTCGGCAACTGCTTCAGACGGGAAAAACTATCAAACCATGTTCTATAACCTCGATGCCATTATATCTGTCGGTTATAGAGTCAACTCTATCCGGGCGACACAGTTTCGTCAATGGGCAACAAATGTGCTTCGCCAGTTTGCTATCCGAGGCTACGTAATCGACAAAAAGCGCATGGAAAACGGATCATTCATTGGCGAGGACTATTTCGAGCATTTGCTTGCCGAAATCAGGGAGATAAGACTGAGCGAACGCCGTTTCTATCAGAAACTTACCGATATTTATGCCACTGCCATTGACTATAACCGTGACGCTCCAACAACAAGGTTGTTTTTTAAGAGAGTCCAGAACAAGATGCACTATGCCGTACATGGTCATACAGCCGCGGAATTGATTGTGGACCGTGCAAATGCGCAAAAAGAGCATATGGGGTTGACCACATGGGAAAAAGCCCCTAATGGAAAAACAGTCAAGCCAGACGTAAGCGTCGCCAAAAACTATCTCAAGGAAAATGAGTTGGAGGCAATGGGTAGGATTGTCAACGCCTTTCTGGACATGGCTGAGGATATGGCAAAAAGACACATACCCATGACCATGGAAGATTGGTCGAAACGCATAGACAAGTTCCTGGACATAACAGAGCGCCCTGTGCTAACAGACGGTGGCAAGGTGTCTGCGGAATACGCCAAAGAGTTTGCGGAAACCGAATTTGAGAAATACAGGGCCATCCAAGATAGACTTTTCAAATCAGACTTTGATCATTTTGAAGACGGGAATATTTTACCATTGGATTTTGACCCTGACAAAGAATAAAACGCTAAATCATATGATACAAGTAACTCCAACTTTAGGCTTTATCGAGGCCATAAACGTATCTACAAGCAAGATATTTCAATTTGAAGGCCGTTCACGTCGCTCTGAATTTTGGTGGACAAAACTGCTTGTATATTTAGCTTCCCTTGTCCTAACGCCCTTTGTCGGTTTTTTGTTGGATTTATTGACTATACCATTGACTTTCCGCCGATTGCATGACACAGGGCGAAGTGGTTGGTGGTGGGGCTTTGGTGCCTTGTTGAAACTTTTATTCATATTAACGATTGGCCATGATATTTTCACGTCTATTGCGAATTCAGATAATTTCGCGGGTTATGAGGAGCAACTTGTCAACACATTACTTCTGAGATATGGTATCTTCACCATTGGGATAGGTATTTATCAAGTTATATTATTGGTGTTGTGCTGCTTTGACAGTGAGGAGTATGAAAACCAATATGGTCCATCACCTAAATATGTTGATGACGAAAATCTAGAGGAAGAATAATTATGGAAAAAGATAAAGAAAACAAGATCCTTAATGTTCCGGCTTTGAGATTCCCAGAGTTTACGGAGGAGTGGGAGAAAGTACGTTTAGGGGATAATTGTAATATTCAAATGTGCAAACGAATCATGGCAGCTCAAACAAATACCGAAGGTGGAGTGCCTTTTTATAAAATTGGGACTATTGGAGGTAAAGCTGATGCGTATATCTCCAAAGATTTGTTTGATGAGTATAAAATGAAGTATTCTTTTCCACATAAAGGAGAAGTAATGATTACTTGTGCTGGGACAGTTGGTAAATGTATCATTTATAATGGAGAAGATTCTTACTATCAGGATTCAAATATTGTATGGATAGACAATCCTGATAAGATTATATTAAATGATTTTTTGTATCATTTACTTTCCAGAATAAACTGGTCACGTCTGAACTCTACGACTATTGTTAGAATTTATAATGATGACCTTCGGAATCTGAAATTATATTGCCCCAGACACGATGAGCAAAAGAAAATAACCAAATTCCTTTCTCTGATAGATAAGCGGATAGAAACCCAAAACAAAATCATTGAGAAA
>OJMI01000044.1_pt1 | contig 151337 bp, 119 predicted proteins | sample 1597131 | NCBI WGS metagenome assembly OJMI01 (sample SAMEA2452116, study PRJEB22498) | human gut metagenome | reverse complement strand
AAATAAATAATTAATTTTTGTGATTTTTAAAAAATAAATAATATTATATATTCGAAAAAAGTAAAAATTTCCAATATATAATATTTTTTATTTTATAAAGTATTTTATGATTATTTTTTTAAATAATTATTTAATTTATTTTAATGCCCCAAAAATAAATTAATAAAAAATTGTAAAATACTATTTTCATTATATAATTTCATTAAATAATTTTTTGTAAATGGAATATGCCATAAAATAAAGAAAATAAAAATAATAATTAAAATAGTAATAAAAAAAGCAAATAAATCTTTAAGTTTGTTTTTAATATTTACAAAAAAATTAGAAAAATAATTTGTGTAATTAATATCATTATAATTAATATTATTATTTTCAGAATAATTTTTATTATTTTTAGAATTAGAATTATTAAAATTTTCTGTATAATAATTATCAGAATATTCTTGATTAATATTATTTTTTGTATAATTATTTTTATTATTTTCTAAGTTATTATAATTTAAATTATTTTTTTTATAATTATTTTGAATATTATTTAAATAATTTAATTTTTCTTTTAATATATTTAAATTATTTTTTAAATTAATATTTTCTTGATATAATGAATTATAATCATTAATTGAAATTTCCGTATTCTTTAAATTTAAATCATATTTTTTTCTTTTTTCTGAATCCGATAAAATATCATAGGCTTCATTTATTTTTTTTATTTTTTCTTCATATTTATTTTTATTTTCATCTTGTTGCAAATCTGGATGATATTTTTTAACTAATGTTTTATATGCTTTTTCAATTATTTCTGGTGAAGCATTCTTATTTACTTCCAATATTTCATAATAATTTTGTTCCAATTAAATCAATCCCTTCTTTATTAATATAACATAAAAATAAAAAAATAAAAATAATTATTGCAAATTTATTTTTATTTCATAAAATAATATAAGGTGATAATTATGAATTTAGGGTTAGCTTTATCTGGAGGTGGAGCAAAAGGTGCTGCACATATTGGAGTACTGAAAGCATTTGAAGAAGAAAAAATAGAAATAAATTATATAGGAGGAACATCGTCGGGAAGTATAGTAGCAACTTTATATGCAGGTGGATATAAAGCAGATGATATTTATTATATTTTTAAAAAATATTGTAAAAAAATAAAATATGTAGAATTGAAAAATATATTTAAATTATTTTTTGGAATTACTTTAACAGGGATAATAACAATTGATGGTTTAAATTCCGGAAAATCAATAAAAAAATTAATTAATAAAATATGTGGTAAAAAAAATATTTATAATATTTCTGATATTAAAATGCCACTTGCAATTCCAAGTGTTGATATGAATACAGGTGATGTAATTTGTTTTACATCTTCTAAAATAAGAGCTTTTTCTGATAATACAATTTTTGTAAATGATGCAAATATTGGAAATTGTGTTCAGGCTAGTTGCAGTTTTCCATCTGTTTTTTCTCCATGTGATTTTAATAATAGAAAATTAGTTGATGGTGGAATTAGGGAAAATGTGCCTTGGAGAGAACTTAGATTTTTGGGTGCTGATAAGGTTATAAGTGTTGTTTTTGAAAATGAAGTTGATGATAGTTGTTGTAAAAACTTAGTTGATGTTGCTGTTCGTTCTTTTGCATTAATGGGTAAGGAACTTTCAAAACATGAACTTAGTGGGGCGGATTATTTAATTAAAATTAAAAGTAAAAAGATTTCTCTTTTGGATATGAGTAAAATGGATTATTTTTATAAGTTGGGGTATAGGGAAGCGAAGAAATTTATTCTTCAAAATTTAAAATAATAGTTGTAATAAGTAAATATTTATTATATAATTAGTTCGCCTTCGAAAGGAGGTGAACGAATGAAGGACATTAAGGAACTACTAAAAATCATTTTAATATTAAAACTTCTAGAGTTTTTGGAAAGTGATTGAAGTTTAAAAAGAACAGGACTGCCATCCTGTTCTTTTTATTATATGAAAGACATTAAGAATTTTTTATATTTTGCTTAAGCTACTTGTAGTATACTACATATTTTATTATATGTCAATATTTACGAAAAAATTCATATTAACTATAAATATATTTTATATTAGAAATTTAATTATAAAATAAAATTTAGTACAATTTTAAACTTTTTCAGTAGTTTCAATATTTTTTTCTACATCTTTATTTTCAATCTCCAAAGCCTTTTTCTCATTTTCCTGACGTTGCAAATTATCCTTAGCAACAGTCATCAATAATTTAATTCTATTCGCCTGGTTAGTCTCACTAGCACCTGGGTCATAATCAACAGGAGAAATATTAGCCTCCGGATATTTTTCCCTAATAGTCTTAATAACACCTTTACCAACAACATGGTTAGGCAAACAAGCAAAAGGCTGAACACAAATAATATTAGGAATATCATGTTCCATATATTCAATCATTTCTGCAGTTAAGAACCAACCTTCACCAGTTTGATTTCCAATAGATAAAACATCTTTTACTTTATCTTCTAAGTGCCAAATATCACAAGGTTGTAAATAGCCTTTTTTAGAATTTGCCAATGCAATTTTTTCATCTTTTTCTAATATATCAATTAATTTAATCGCAATTTTACTTATTTTTGCAGATGTTTTATTTATATTTAATAAACTATTAAACGTAATTTTATGTGTTGCCATAAATTTAACAAATCCCATAAAGTCAGGTAAAATAACTTCTGCGCCTTCCTTTTCAAGCATTTCCGCAGCGTAGTTATTACCAAATGGATGATATTTAATTAATACCTCTCCAACAATTCCTACTTTAGGCTTTTTAACGGATGTATCTAATTCAATTTTCTCAAAATCATTTACAATATCATAAATACTTTGCTTAAATTGTTTATTTGTTGATTTTTTAACCATTTGTTTACATTTAGCCATCCACTCATCATAAAGTTTTTGAGTTTCACCTTTGTTTACTTCATATGCTCTGTTTTTTGTAAGCATTTTTTGTAATAAATCACCATAAACAACAGATTTTATTAATCCTTCAATTAATTTTGGTGTTATTTTAAATCCTGGCATTTTTTCCATACCAACAACATTGAATGATATTACTGGTACATTGCTAAATCCTGCGTCTTTAAGCGCTTTTCTAATAAAACCTATATAGTTTGTTGCCCTACATCCACCACCTGTTTGAGACATGATTAATGCAGTTTTATCTAAATCATATTTTCCAGATTCAAGAGCTTCAATCATTTGTCCTGTTACTAAAATTGAAGGATAACAAGCATCATTATTTACATATTTTAATCCTGTTTCAACTGTATGTTGAGTACATTCTCTTAGTAATACTGCATTATAACCTGCGGCTTGTACGGCAGACTCCAATAAATCAAAATGTACTGGTGCCATTTGAGGGATTAAAATTGTGTAATCTTTTTTCATTTCTTTCGTAAAGATTTTTTTCTTTAATCCGTAGTCACCATCGGCTTTTTCTTCTTGTTTTTTTGCAATACGTTTATTCATACTTGCTAGAAGTGAACGAATACGAATTCTTACTGCCCCTAGGTTATTAACTTCATCTATTTTGATTAATGTGTACATTTTATCATAACTTGACAAAATTTCTTCAACTTGGTCTGTTGTTACTGCATCAACACCACATCCAAATGAATTTAATTGTACTAATTCTAGGTTATCGTGTTTACCAACAAAGTCTGCTGCTGCGTAAAGTCTTGCGTGGAATACCCATTGGTCTACAACCCTTATTGGACGTTTTGCTTCTGTTTTATCAGACACACTGTCTTCTGTTAGAACACATAGTCCTAAAGATGTAATTAAAGTATCTATACCATGGTTTATTTCGGGGTCGATATGATAAGGTCTTCCTGCTAAAACAATTCCTCTTAGGTTGTTTTCTTCAATATATCTTACGGTTTCAGATCCTTTGTCACGTATATCCTTTTTACATTTTTGATATTCTGCTTCTGCCTTTTCTGCGGCTTCTAGTAATTCTTTTTTAGTAAAGTTATATTCTTTGAATTCATCTAATTCCATTATTTTTTTAACTAGATTTTTAGTTTCAAATGGTAAGAATGGATTCATGAATTTTATATTATGTGTTTTTAAATCTTCAACATTATTTTTTAGTACTTCTGAATATGAAATTACTATTGGACAATTGTAGTGGTTGTCTGCTTTTTCATATTCTTTTCTTGAATAAGGCATACAAGGGTAGAAAATAGTTTTTATTCCTTTTTCAATTAAATTTTCAATATGTCCATGAGAGATTTTTGCTGGATAACATACTGATTCAGAAGGCATAGATTCCATACCTTTTTCATATGTTTTTCTTGTACTTTTATCTGATATAATTACCCTAAAGCCTAGGCTTGTAAGGAATGTAAACCAGAATGGATAATCTTCATACATATTTAAAACTCTTGGAATTCCTATAGTTCCTCTAGTTGCGTATTGTTCTTCAAGTGGTTTATAATCAAATATTCTTTGATATTTGTATTGTACTAAGTTTGGTAAATTCTTTTTATTTGTTGTAATACCTGTACCTTTTTCACAACGGTTACCAGAAACATGTATTGCACCATTGCTAAATTTATTTATTGTCAATTTACAATGATTTTCACAATTGTTACATCTTGCATGAGTTACTTTAATTTCTAATTTATCTAATTCATCTGCTTTTAAAATAGTTGATGTGTATTCCATATCTAGGTTTGATTCATATTGTTCTTTAGAAAGTAAAGCCATTCCATATGCACCCATTAAACCTGCAATGTCTGGTCTTACAACATCTTTTCCAACTATTTTTTCAAATGCTCTTAAAACTGCATCATTGTAGAATGTTCCACCTTGAACTACAATGTGGTCTCCCAAAGTGGCCGTATCCCTAACTTTCATAACTTTTTGAATAGCATTTTTGATAACTGAATATGAAAGTCCGCTTGAAATATCTCCTACTGTATAGCCTTCTTTTTGAGCTTGTTTTATTTTAGAGTTCATAAATACTGTACATCTTGAACCCAAATCAACAGGTCTTTTTGCTTCAATTGCCTCTTTAACAAATTGTGAAATTTCTAAGTTTAGGCTCTTTGCAAATGTTTCTATAAATGAACCACATCCGGATGAACATGCTTCATTTAGCATAATATTGTCTATTGCACCATTTTTCATTTTGATGTATTTCATATCTTGTCCACCAATATCGATTATTGCAGTTACATCAGGTTCAAATTGTTTTGCAGCAGTGTAATGTGCAATTGTTTCTATTTCATTTAAATCAACATTTAGAGCTGTTTGAATTAGTTTTTCACCATATCCTGTAACACCACTATACCTAAGGATTGCTTTCTCTGGTAGGACTTCATATAAATTTTTAAGCATATTCATAACACTTTTTAGAGGGTTACCCTCATTGCTACCATATAATGAATATAGCAAGTTTCCATCTTTATCAATTAATACCAATTTTGTAGTTGTTGAACCTGCGTCAATTCCAATGTAACAGTCGCCTTCATATGTAGAAAGTTCAGTTCTTGCAACTTTTGCTTTGTCATGTCTATCTTTGAATTTTTTGTAATCTTCTTTATTTTTGAATAAAGGTTCAATTGGATGTGTTGTATTATCTTGGGAATTTCTTAAATTTTCTATTTTTTGTTTCAATTCTTCAACAGTTATTGGTTTTGTATTTAGGGAATCAAGGGCTGCCCCTTTAGCTACTAATAAATGGGCTTCTTCAGGCACAATTACTTCTTCAGGTGTTAAATTAAGTGTTTCTATAAATCTTTTTCTTAATTCTGGTAAGTAACTTAATGGACCACCTAAAAATGCTACGTTTCCTCTAATTGGCCTTCCACAAGCAAGTCCACTAATTGTTTGATTAACAACTGCTTGGAAAATTGAAGCAGCAATATCTTCTTTTGCTGCACCTTCATTTATTAAAGGCTGTATATCTGTTTTAGCAAAAACACCGCATCTTGATGCAATTGGGTATATCGTTTTGTAATCTTTTGCCAATTCATTTAAACCTGCAGTATCTGTGTGTAAAAGTGATGCCATTTGGTCTAGGAATGCACCAGTTCCACCGGCACAAGTTCCGTTCATTCTTTGTTCAATTGATTTTCCAAAATATATGATTTTTGCATCTTCTCCACCAAGTTCGATTACTACATCAGTTTGTGGAATATATTTTTCAACAGACCTTTTGCATGATACAACTTCTTGTATGAATTCTACGCCTAAGAACTTGCTTGCAGACATTGCTCCAGAACCTGTTAGTGCTATTGTAAATGTGTTTTCTGGATACATTTTTGCTAAGTTTTCTAGTACATTGCATACTGTGTTTTTTGTGTCTGAAAAGTGTCTTTGATAGTCTTTATATATTGTGTTTTGAATTTCATCCATTACTATTATTTTTACGGTTGTTGAGCCTACGTCTAATCCTACATGTAAAACTTTTTCCATAATTAATTTCTCCTCTCGCTCGTTTAAACATCCCATGTATAAATTACTGTTTTTTTGTTAGGGCTATGAGGTTTTTTAAATAATTTATACACCCTAATTTTATACGGAAAATGGCCATTTGTCAAATGTTAAAAAATGGAAATTACCACTAAATTTTTGCATATTTTGGACAAACAAATAATACTATTGAATATAAAAATAAGTGAAATGGGGAGGAGAATATGAAAAATAAAAAAATTTTAATTTTATTTATAATTTCAGTAATTTTAATTGTAGTTATAGGATATTTTGCAATTAAATTTGTCAAACAAAAGAAGAGTAATGAAATTCAAAACGAATATGTTCCACAAGAGGAAATATCGGATGAGCAGTCAAGAGAAACAATTGTAAGTTTATATTTTGCAGATAAAGAAACAGGTCTTTTAAAGCCAGAGGCAAGACTTGTAAATGTAAAAGATTTAATAAAATCACCTTATAATACTTTGGTTGAACTTTTAATTTCTGGTCCCAAAAATGATAAATTGAAAGTTGTTATTCCTGAAAATACTAAACTTTTAAATGCTTCATTAGATAAAGAATGTTTAACTTTGGATTTTTCTTCTGAGATTTTGAATTATAATAAAGATGATAGTATGCTTAAAAATAATTTGATTTATTCAATTGTTAATACTGTTACTGAGTTAAATGAGGTTAATAAGGTTAAATTCTTGGTTAATGGTCAGGCATCAAGTGATTTTGAGGAGTTCTATGTGAGAAAATAGTTTGAAAAATTTGACATATGGTAAAGTCTGTGTTAATATATATTTAGCAATTGCAAAACAAGTTTTTCAAAAAGAAATAAACAAAAAAGGACTGGGAATGTCTCTCAAAACATTTTTCCCAGTCTTTCTTTTTGCTATTTGCTTAGATATTTTATTATGTAATAAATTAGTATAAGCTTTAGCAAATCTAACAAGTCTTTCATTTAAGAAATAAACCTCCTTCCTGCCACTAAGCAAGTCGGCGATTTAATATTAATATAAAATCTGTTTATTGTCAATAGTTAATTAATATATACTGATTTGTAAATATCTTAATGATTCTTTCTATTAAAAATATTTGAAACATTTTTATATAATTTAACATAATCCCAAAAACCTTGAAAATCATTTAAAAAATGTTCAACTTCATTTAAAGAATTAATTGTATTTTTTTTACAAGTTTTAAAATTAAGCTTTTTCTTTTTAGGAGGAGAAGTTTTTTTTTGTGTTGGCTTTGGTTTTGGAGGAGGTGATGGCGGTGGTGCCAAATTTTTAGGTAGTGGAGGAGGCGGAGGGGATTTGCAATTATTTTTACTTTTTTCACATCTATATAAAGTTGGCATAGAAACACTTCTTTCTTTTATTAAAATATTTATACTATATTATTAAATAAATGGAAAAATGGTGAATATGTAGTTAGATGAATAAGTTGAAAAATTTGACATATAATAATATGTATTTAGCAATTTTATGAATGGTTTCAAAAGATAACCTCCTTCCTGCCACTAAGCAAGTCGGCGATTTAATATTAATATAAAATTTAATTATTGTTAATAGTAAATAAATATATACTAATTTGTAAAAATAAAATTATAATAAATACTTGTTTTTTATCCAAAATTGTTGTAACATTTTAATATAAAATAAAAAAGAAAGAGAAAAATATGGAAATAGAATTAAAAGAAAATGAAAGAATAGACGATTTAGAATTTAAAAACCTAAAAATAATCCAAAACACAAAAGGGTTCTGTTTTGGAATTGATGCAGTATTATTATCAGACTTTGCAAAAAATATAAAGAAAAATGCAAAAGTATTAGATTTAGGAACAGGTACAGGAATAATATCAATTTTATTATGTGGAAAAACAAATTTAGAAAAAATAGTAGGTGTAGAAGTTCAAAAAGAAGTTGCAAATATGGCAAAAAGAAGTTCAAAATTAAATAATCTAGAAAATAAATTTGAAATAATAAATGAAAATATAATAAATTTGGACAATATATATGAAAGAAATTCTTTTGATGTTATAGTTACAAATCCACCATATAAAAAAGAAAATACAGGAATAGTAAACGAAGAAGAAAAGAAGTTAATTTCAAGACATGAGGTATTAGCAAAGTTAGAAGATTATATAAAAATATCTAATAAATTGTTAAAAGATAAAGGCGAATTTTATATGGTTCACAGGCCAGAAAGACTTGTTGATATCATTGCATATATGAGACAATATAAAATTGAGCCAAAAGAAATAAGATTTGTATGTTCACATGAAAAAGAGCCACCAAAATTAGTATTAATTAAAGGAGTAAAAAATGCAAAACCATTTTTGAAATTTAAAGAAGATTTGTACATATATAATGATGATGGAAGTTATACAGATGAAATTTATGAGATATATAACAAAAGAAAAAATGTTGAAAATTAATAAAATAGTGCTAAAAAAATGTAATTATTAAAAATAAAATTTTGAATTTTTTAGCAAACTTTACATGAGGAAGGAAAGAAAAAAATAATGAAAAAAGGAACTTTATATATAGTAGCAACACCAATAGGAAATTTAGATGATATAACATTAAGAGCAATAAAAACTTTACAAGAAGCAGATTTGATAGCAGCAGAGGACACAAGACATACACTAAAATTACTAAACCATTTAGAAATATCAAAACCAATGATAAGTTACCACAGACACAACGAAGAAACAAAATCAAATGTATTAATTGAAAAATTGCAAGAAGGTCAAAACATTGCACTAGTATCAGACGCTGGAACACCAGGAATTTGTGACCCTGGAGAAGAAGTTATAAAAAAATGTATAGAATTGGGAATAAATATTGTTCCAATTCCAGGAGCATGTGCAATGATAAATTCTCTGATTTGTTCAGGAATAGACACAAAAGAATTCACATTTTTAGGATTTTTACCATTAAATAAAAAATTAAGAAAAAATAAATTAGAAGAAATAGAAAAAGAAAATAAAACAATAATAATTTATGAAGCACCACATAAATTAGAAACAACTTTAAAAGACCTTCAAAAAGTATTGACGCAAGATAGAAAAGTCACTTTGGCTAGGGAAATAACAAAAATACATGAAGAATTTATTAGGGGAAATATAGATGAAATAATTCAAAAGGCAGAAAATTTAAAAGGTGAAATTGTGTTAATTATAGAGGGGAATAAAGAAGTTGAAGAAGAAAATTCTTTAAATAATCTTACTATAGAAGAACATTATAAATTTTATGAAAAGCAAGGATTATCAAAAAAAGATATTATAAAGAAAGTTGCAAAAGATAGAAATATGAATAAAAATGATGTATATCAACAATTTATATAAAAATAGATATATAGGGAGTCTTCCTATATATCTATTTTTTTTGTAATATATTTAATTCATCAGAGCAATTTTTGCATACAAGTTTCCCTTTGTATTCAATTAAATCCTCTGTATTTCCACAAAAAATACAATCTGGTTCATATTTTTTTAATATGATAGAAGAATCATCAACGTATATTTCAATAGGGTCTTTTTCAATTATATTAAATTGATTTCTAATTTCTATTGGTATAACTACTCTTCCAAGTTCGTCAACTCTTCTTATAATTCCCGTAGCTTTCATGTTTTTCCTCCTCAATGATACTTTTTAATAAATCCATTATTGATTTCATATTAACTATAGCACAAATATTTCGATTGGTCAATTAAAAAATGACAAAAAATGTCAAAAATGACATAAAAGTGTTACAATTCACAGTTAGTAACAATAAATGTGAAACCGAACTTCAACTAATAAGTAATAAACAGAAAAAAAACTAATAAAATTATATAGGTGATTTAAATGTTAAATATATTATGGCCATCATTTTTAATAATATCAATAATATATGCAATTTTATCAGGAAATTTAAAAAATATAAATAATTCAATATTTGAAAGTGCAAATTCAGCGGTTAATTTATGTATTACTTTACTTGGAACAATGTGTCTATGGAACGGAATAATGCAGATAGCCAGTAAAACAACAGCAATGAAAAAAATCACAAAGTTTCTAAAACCAATAATAAAAATTTTATTTCCCAAAATAGAAAAAAATACTGACACATACGAAAAAATATCTATGAACATGGTAGCAAACATATTAGGATTAGGAAATGCTGCAACACCACTAGGCATTAAGGCAATGCAAACAATGCAAGAAAAAAACAACAATAAAAAAGTATTAACAAATGATATGGCAATGTTTATTGTATTAAATACGGCTTCGATTCAACTTATACCAACCACAGTAATAGCCATACGAAACTCACTGGGGTCAAATAATCCAACAGCAATTATAGTTCCGGTGTGGATTGCAACAATATGTGCAGCAATTGCGGGAATTACTGCTACAAAAATTTTTATAAAATTAGGTAAATAAAATTTATGAGCAAAATATAAAATCAAAATTATATAATATATTTTTTGCGAAAAAGAGGTGATTTTACATTGAAATTTATAGAATATTTTTCTAATTTAGCAATGCCATTAATGATAATAATTATAATATTATATGGAATATTAGAAAGAAAAAAAGTATTTGATATTTTTTTAGAAGGAGCAAAAGATGGAATAAAAATTATTTACAACATTTTTCCCACATTAGTTGGATTATTTGTGGCAATTGGAGCACTAAGAAGTTCAGGGATAATTGATGTTGTTGTGAAATTTTTAAATCCGCTTTTAAACATTGTTAATTTTCCTACAGAAATTTTGCCACTTGCATTGATAAGACCAATTTCGGGTAGTGCTTCTGTTGCTGTAGCAACTGATATAATGAAAAATTTTGGTGTTGATTCAAATATTGGATTAATCGCATCTGTAATAATGGGTTCAACAGAAACCACTGTTTATACGATTGCTGTTTATACAAGTAGTGTTGGAATAAAAAAGACGAGATTTGTTTTATGGGCTGCTTTGATAGCAGATTTTGTTGGTATTGTAACAAGTATTATTGTATGCAAAATACTATTTTAATAACAATAATTTTATGAGCCATAAGCTGTGATCTTTTTTTATGTCGATTTTTGTCGAAATCTTTTTGTTGACTTTTTATGAAAACTGATATATAATATGTCCATAAAAAGTTTAAAATAAAAATCTTAAAGGCTAATAAAATTTAAAGAAATAAAGAAACAAACATACAGGAGGTCTTATGATTTTTAAAATCATATTATTTATAATCAATTTTTTAATAATCAAAAAAATGATCACTAAAATACTAGCAATCATAATCTTAAAAAAAATCAATAAAAAAATTTAATAATGTTTTTAATTTTGTAGGGAAGATAGGTCTATCATAATATCCCCCAATATTTTGATATTTTATTTTTAATTATTTTTGTGTCCCACTTTTTACACAATCTATAAAAGTTATTTTCCCTACAATTATATAAATTATCTATGGTAAGTCTCACCATTAGAAATTTTAAAAGCTCTGAAAATTTGCTCTAGTAAAAAAACACGAATTAATTGATGTGGAAAAGTCATTTTCGAAAAGCATATTTTTTGGTTAGATAAACCTAAAAGTTTTTCAGTTAGGCCCAAAGAACCACCAATTATAAAAGTGATTTGACTAGACTGCATAGATATATTTTCAATGTTTTTAGAGAACTCTTCAGAAGAAAGTTCCTTGCCTTTTAAATCCAAACAAACAATATAAGAATCTTTTTTTATATGATTAATGATATTATTGCATTCTTTTGTTTTAATTTCATTTTCAATATTTAAATTAGTCTTGTCTGGAATTTTTTCATCTGGAAGTTCTAAAATATTTAATTTGCAATATTTTGAAAGTCTTTTTGAATATTCATCAATTGCATCTCTAAAAAATTTTTCTTTTACTTTTCCAATACATATTACATTTATAGTTAGCATTTTTAATCCTCAAATAAATATTTAGGTTTTTAAATGGAATACCTATAACCAAATATCACTTTTGGAACTGATGATCACAAAAGAACATTAAAAAGAAAAACGTGTCCCAGGAACATCGCGGCTTGCAACATTTAATTTTAATGAATTTTCATTATAATTGCTATTAGAAATAATCTCATCAATAACTGTTTTATATGCCAATTCCGGAAAATTACTTTCTTTACTTAAATGTCCAAGAGTTGCTTGTTTAAGACCAGATTGTAATAAATGTGCAATTGTTTTTCCCGCTGTTTCGTTAGGTAAATGACCATTTGGACCTGCAATTCGTGATTTTAATATGTAAGGATATCTAGAAAATTTAAGTACTTCGGGATCATAATTTGATTCTAATAAAACAAAAATACTATCTTCCAAATTTTTTAAAATACCATTTGTCATATGGCCAATATCTGTCGCTATACTTATTTTTTGGTCTCCCTTAAAGATATTAAAACCGCAGGGATTTGCTGCATCATGCGGAATTGCAAAAGGCTTTATTTGTAAATCACCAATTTCGAATTTTTCTTCTATTTTAATATTATTTATATTTTCTTCTTTTATCTTATCTCTCTGTTTAGGCATTGCATCTAAAGTTTTTTGATTTACATATATAGGTAAATTAAATTTCTTCGCAAATGTTCCTAAACCTTGAACATGGTCTGAATGTTCATGTGTTACTAATATACCATTTATAGAAGCAGGGTCAACATCAAGGTTAGTTAATGCTGATTCAATCTTTTTACTACTAACTCCTGCATCTATTAATAGTCTGGTATTTTCTGTTTCAACATATAAACTGTTTCCACTGCTTCCACTATATAAACTACAAAAATTAAACATAATGTGTACTTCTTTCTATTTCTTTTGCTTTTTTTGCTACAGTTAGAAATAAAATGGACACTATCAAATTATATATCCACTTTATCCAAAAATTATTCATTTACTCTTTTTATATTTGCTCCAATTTTTCTGAATTTTTCTTCAATGTTTTCATAACCTCTATCTATGTGACCAAGGTTGTAAACTTCTGTTACACCATTTGCAGATACACCTGCAACAATTAAAGCAGCGCCTGCACGTAGATCTGTAGAATAAACTGGTGCTCCAAATAATTCGTCTACACCTTCAAATATGGCAGTTTTTCCTTGTGCTGTAATATTTGCACCCATCTTATTTAATTCGGCAGTATATTGGAATCTTGATTCCCAAATACTTTCGTTTATGATGCTTGTACCATTTGCAGTTGCTAAAACAACACCCATTTGAGGTTGCAAATCTGTTGGAAAACCTGGATAAGGTAATGTTTTAATATTTGCTTTATTAGGACGTTTGCTATACCAAACTCTAATACTATCACCATTATCTTCAACATTTCCACCAATTTCTACAATTTTTGCAGTTAAAGGTTCCAAATGTTTTGTTATACAATTTTTTATAAGTAAATCACCTTTAGATGCAATGGCAGCAAGCATAAATGTACCTGCTTCTATTTGATCTGGAACAACAGAATATGTAGCATTTCCATGTAGTTTTTCAACACCATTTATTTTTATAACATCTGTTCCAGCACCTCTAATATCTGCACCCATTGTATTTAAAAAGTTAGCAACATCAACAATATGAGGCTCTTTAGCAGCATTATCAATTGTAGTTGTACCTTTTGCCAAAACACTAGCAAGTATAATGTTTATTGTTGCTCCAACTGAAACAACATCCATATATATGTGTGCACCTTTTAGGCAAGACGCTTTCGCACTAATTGTCCCTTTGCCAACTTTAACATTTGCTCCCAATAATTCAAAACCTTTAATATGTTGATCAATTGGTCTTGCACCTAAGTTACATCCTCCTGGCATACCAACTTCAATTTCTCCAGTTCTACCAAGCATTGCTCCAATAAGATAGTAAGAAGCTCTAAATTTACTTGTTAAATCAAGAGGTGCCTGTGTTGTAGTTATATTTGTTGTATCAATTTTTAATTCATTTTTTCCAGTCCAATCAATTTTTGCACCCATTTCTCCTAAAATTTTGCATAAAATTTGGACATCACTTATATTTGGCACATTTGTTATTGTGCAAACACCATCTATTAATAATGTGGCTGGTAATAGTGCTACTGCCGCATTCTTTGCTCCGCTTATTTCTACTTCACCTTTTAAAGGTGTTGGTCCTGTTATTACTAATTTTTCCAAAATGATTCCCCCTGAATAGAATATAATTTCATATGCATAAAATATACCATAAAGAGTGACGTATTGCAAGTATAATTAGAAATTTTTAGCAGTAAGGAGGCCATTATTTGCAAACAATTCTAGTAATTTAAATTTAAACTTTATACTAGAATTTGAACTGTCAGAAATTAATGAATATTCCTCATCAGATAAAACTTTTTGTAACTCCTCTTTTGATTCTTCTGGAACAAAGCCTGACGAAACATCAATAAAACATAAAGAAGGGAACATCACACACCACCAATTACGACCTTTTGCTTCACCAATTTCAACTCTTAGAGCATCATAATAACCTGCAGGGAGCGAAATATCACCATATTGTTTTGTTGGAAATTCAAAATTTCCAATATTTATTTTTACGTTATATGAATATCCTTCGTTGTAAATAGTATCTAAAGCAACTTGTTTAAATTCATCTTGATGCTCTGTTACAATTTTTATTGCTTCATCTTTAGAAGTACAATTTGAGCAAAGACCATTCATATATTTAAGTAAATTATCTCTTACTTTGTATTTTAAGGCTTGATCCGCATCACTGTTGCTATTTGCCAAAACGTGCAATCTAAAAACACTGTTACTTATATCTGTTGATACTGCCTGAACATAAGAAAAAGCACAGATTATTGTATATATAATTAATAATAAAATTAAAGTTAGGATAATTCCTAATTTGGAATTTTTTTTGTTGTTTAATAATTTTTTCATATGTTACCTCCAATAAACTTTTTTTCTAAAAAATTCTTTAATTTAATTATTTACATTTTAGATAAAATTATACAAATAAAAGAAATAAAGGTGATTTTTAATTATAGGACAATTTTTGAAATATAATTGAAATATTTCTGAAATAAATTTGAAATATTTTCCAATTTTTTCTTGACACACAAAAAAATAAATGGTAAAATTTACCAGTAATCAAAAACAAGGTTACACTAAAGAAAAAAACTTTGTAAAGTGAAAGGGTTGATATTCTTATGATGAAAAAAAACAAAAGAAAAGAAAAAATATGCTTGTTTTTTGCAAGTGATTATCATTTTGAAATGATAAGTTTACCTTATATTAATGAAAATTTAAAAAAGAATAAAAATGTAATAATAATGACAGAAAATAATTTAGATAATACAGTAAATAAAGTTTTAGAAAATGTAAATTTGGCAAAAGAAGACAAAGAAAGAATAACAAAAATAAACTGGAAAAATAATGATTTGGATAAATTTAAAGAAGTAAAAAATGCAAATAAAGAAGGAAAAGAAACATTAATCTTTATAAAAGGAAAAGAAAATTATATAGAAAATATGAATAGAAATATAGAAAATTGGATAAACAATAGTGATGTAAAAGTTGTAGATTGTTATGATATAAACGAAATCAAAGAAGATGCAAGCAATATAGAAAAAAATTATACCAAAATTTTATCAACATCAGGTGTGGTTACAGTTCACAGCCTATATAATTACCCAATGGTAGGAAGGAAAACACGCAAACAATAATTTTATGGACTGTGAATTGTAACCTGGTGTAGAAAAAATATTATAAAATTTTGAAAAATACTTGATAAATTTCAATAAATAGTATAAAGTATAAAGTACATAAAAAAATGTAGCAGTCAAAGTGCAAATGAAAGGAAGAATAAATATGGACAATACATTAGAAGAAGCAAAAGTAATATTAAAAAAATACGACCAAGAACACTTATTAAATGGTTATGAAAATTTAGATGAAAAAAAGCAAAAGCAATTATTAGACCAAATAATGAACATAGACTTCGAATTAATAAAAAGCCTTTATGCCAATACAACAAAAGAAGAAACAGAAAACGAAGATGTAATTGAACCAATGGAATATCTAGACAAAAACAAATTATATGATAATTATAAATACTATGAAAATATAGGAAAACATGCTATACAAGAAGGAAAACTTGCAGCAGTTACAATGGCAGGAGGACAAGGAACAAGACTTGGACATAGTGGACCAAAAGGAACCTATGATATAGGCTTAGACTCACACAAATCATTATTTGAATTATTAAGTGATGGGTTAAAAGAAGCAGGAAAAAAATATGATGTTACTATACCATGGTTTATAATGACAAGTAGAGAAAACAATGAAGAAACAGTAAACTTCTTTGAAAAAAATAGATACTTTGGATATCAAAAAGACAAAAACATCTTCTTCTTTATCCAAGGTGAATTACCAATGGTAGACACAGAAGGAAAAATATTAATAGGTGAAGATGGTTTAATAAAACAAGCCGCTGATGGACATGGAGGAATTTATGAATCATTAGTAAAAAGTGGTATGACTGAAAAAATGAGACAACTTGGAGTAGAATGGGTATTTATAGGTGGAGTTGACAACTGCCTTGTAAAAATGGTAGACCCAGTACTTATGGGAGTAGCAATAGATAAAGGTGTCACAGTTGCATGTAAATCAATTGTAAAAGCAAATCCACACGAAAAAGTAGGAGTTTTCTGTAAAAGAAATGGAAAACCAGGTGTTATAGAATACTCAGAAATTACTGATGAAATGGCAGAGGCAACAGATGAAAATGGTGAACTTTTATATGGTGAATCACATATACTTTGCAATTTGTTTAGCATTGATGCAGTAGAAAGAATGGGTCAAACACCATTACCATACCATAGTGCTTTTAAAAAAGCTAAATATATTGATAAAGATGGAAACTTAGTAGTTCCAGATTCTCCAAATGCATATAAATTTGAGGCTTTCTTGTTTGATGCTTTTGGTGAGGTTGATGATATGGCAATTCTTAGAGTTAAGAGAGAAGAAGAATTTGCACCTGTTAAGAATGCTGATAGTGCTGGAGTTGATTGTCCAAGTACTGCTAGAAAATTATATGAGGATTTCCATCATTTAAAATAAAATAAAAGAGTAGGTTAGTAAAATGACCTGCTCTATTTTTTGGCATAAAAAAGTATGTGCATTCACAGGTACACATACGATTAATTTTGAACAACAGAGACCTCACTGTTCATTTATTTTATATTTAAATAATAATATAATATTTCAAATTTGTCAATGCTTTGTAAATATTAATTAAAAAGTTTTAGATTTTGCTTGATTTTATTGTTGAAATATTATAGAATACTATCAACCTGACGCTAAGAAAGGTGAGTCTTTTCTAAAAGGCGGAAAGGGGGTTATGGTTTTGAATACTAGCGATTTAATTATGCATTTTGTAGATAAGTACATAGAGGAAAAAGAGAAAAACATTATGTTAAAACAACAATTAGAACAATTACAAATGCAAGAAAACAACAAAGTTAAGACTAATTAGCAGTATTTAGTTGTAGGGTGGATTCGTGGTCTGCCCTATTTGTATTATATTAAAATTTATTATAGATTATAATATAAAAAAAGTATGTGCATTCGTGGTACACATACTGTTATGATTATTGAATACTAACTCAAAGTTTTAATTCTGTACCTAAATAATATCACAATATCTCAAACTTGTCAAATAATTTTCCAAAAACTCTTTATTTATTTTTCAAATAATGATATTATAATTATATCAAAAATTATTGTCAAAAACGCTAGTCTAATGACATAATAAAAATTGTCAAAAAAGAGAGTACCTAATGACAGAAAAGAAAGGATTGATAAAATGAAAAATTATTTAGAAGAATACAAAAAATGGTGTGAAAGTCCAGACTTTGACGAAGAAACAAAAAAAGAATTGTCAGAAATAAAAGACAATGAAAAAGAAATAGAAGATAGATTTTACAAAGAACTAGAATTTGGAACAGCCGGATTAAGAGGAGTAATAGGTGCCGGAACAAACAGAATGAACAAATATACAGTAGGAAAAGCAACACAAGGGTTAGCAAATTACATAAAAGAACAAGGAACACAAGATAAAGGTGTAGCAATAAGTTATGACTCAAGAAGAATGTCAAAAGAATTCAGTTTACAAACTGCTTTAATATTAAATGCAAATGGAATAAAAACATACTTATTCGAAAACTTAAGACCAGTACCAGAACTATCATTTGCAGTTAGAAAATTAAAATGCACAGCAGGTGTTATGATAACAGCAAGTCATAATCCACCAAAATACAATGGATACAAAGTTTACTGGGACGACGGAGCACAAATAGTAGCGCCAAGAGACAAAGACATAATAGCAAAAGTAAGAGCAGTTGCAGAATATAGTGAAATTAAAGAAATCTCAAAAGAAGAAGCAATTGAAAAAGGATTATTTAATATTGTTGGAACAGAAATGGATGACAAATATATAAATACTTTAAAATCTTTAATATTAAATCCTGAAATTGTAAAAGAACAGGGAAAAAACTTAAAAGTTGTCTATACACCATTACATGGAACAGGAAATACAGTTGCAGAAAGACTTTTAAAAGAAATAGGAATCCAAAATTTATATGTTGTTCCAGAACAAAAAGAACCAGATGGAAACTTCCCAACGGTTGATTACCCAAACCCAGAAGATAAAAAAGCATTCAAATTAGCACTTGAATTGGCTAAAAAAGTAGATGCAGACGTAGTTTTAGCAACAGACCCTGATGCAGATAGACTAGGAATTTATGCCAAAGATACAAAAACAGGGGAATACATGACATATACAGGAAATATGTCTGCATTATTAATTGCCGAATATAGAATCTCTCAAATGAAAGAAAAAGGAATTTTACCTGAAAAAGGAATGTTTATTACAACAATAGTTTCTTCAGACTTAGCAAAAGCGATTGCTTCAAACTACGGATTAGAATGTTTTGAAGTTTTAACAGGATTTAAAAATATTGGAGCTATCATGAAAAGAGAAGAAGAAAAAACAGATGGAGATAAATACGTATTTGGATTCGAAGAAAGTTATGGATGCTTAATAGGGGACTATGCAAGAGACAAAGATGGTATTGCTGCAGTAATGGCTCTATGTGAAGCCGCATGTTACTACAGTGCAAACAACGAAACATTATGGGATCAAATGAACAACATTTATAAAAAATACGGCTTCTACAAAGAAGATCAAGTTTCAATTGTTTTAGAGGGTGCTGAAGGTGCTGAAAAAATAAAAGAAATGATGACAGAAATGAGAAATAAAGATGTTGAAAATATCGGGAACTACAGAGTTTTAACATTTAAAGATGTTGACAATGATTATGTTAAAGATATGACTACAGGTGCAGAAAGTAAAACTGGATTACCAAAATCAAATGTTTTGTATTATCAATTAGAAAATAATGCATGGTGTTGTGTTCGTCCATCTGGAACAGAACCAAAAATCAAATTGTATTTTGGTGTAAAAGGAAAAGATGAAGAAGATGCAACAAATAGTTTGGAAACATTAAAAGATGCAATGGTAAAATTAGTTAGAGGAAATTAAAAAGTAAAGAAATAAAAAATCGGGATTTAGTGGCACCCACAAAAAATCCCGATTTTAAAAATGTACATTTTTAGGAGGAAAATAATGCAAAGAATATTAAGCCATATGAGAAAAGCAATAGAAGACTACAAAATGATAGAAGAAAACGACAAAATAGCAATATGCTTATCAGGAGGGAAAGACTCAATAACCATGTTACACGCCTTCAAGGCATTACAAAGATTTTATCCAAAAAAATTTGACATAATAGCAATAAGTATAAATCCAGGATTTGAACACTTCGACACAAACTTATTACAAAAAATGTGTGACAAATTAGAAATACCATTATTTATAGAAAACAGTCACGCACAAGAAATAGTATTTGACATCAGAAAAGAAAAAAATCCGTGCTCATTATGTGCAAATTTACGTAGAGGAGTAATAAATTCAATAGCGGTACGTGAAGGATGCAATAAGATTGCATTAGGGCATAACGAAGATGATGTATTAGAAACATTTTTACTAAATTTATTTTACACAGGAAGTATAGGAACGTTTTCGCCAGTTAGTTATATGGATAGAACAGGAATAACCTTAATAAGGCCATTAATATATACGCCTGAAAAAGAAACAAGAAGATTTGTGAAAAAAAATAATTTGAATGTTATGTCTAAAGTATGTCCAATGGATGGAACTTCTAAAAGAGAGGATATGAAACAAATGATTTTTTCTCTTCAAAAAGATATTCCTATGATAAGAGCAAATTTATTTGGAGCAATAAGGAGAAATTTACCAGATTGGAAATAATTTCTTTTTGATAAAAATTGTCGATTTTTGTGCAATGAACTGTACAGAATTGATAAAAAATACAATTTTGTACAGTATACTGTACAAAATTAATAAAAATAACTTATGTAACAAAAATGTAATATAAATTTAAAAAAACTAAATAAAAAAATTAAAAATGTGCTTCCCTAGTAAGGTAGAAGCACATTTTTGTAATATAAATCCATTCCAAAAAAATACCTATTGAATAACTAAAAAAAATTATTTACAATTATAATAAGGTAAAATGTCGAAAAACTAAAAAACTTAGGAGGGAATGAGATTTATGAAAAATCAAATAACAAATCTAATTACAAAAATAATTTCAATTCTAGTCATAATGTTAATGATGGTAAACAGTTCACTAATGCTAGTAATATCAGTAGCAGCAGACGCAGTACAAAAAATAATAGACGAAACAAAAACGAATGCAATTTATGAACTAAATATAGAAAAATACGTAAATTACAAGACAGGGGACAAGCAAGGAACCCTTGTGCAAACTAACCTAAAAACAGGAATTGAATATCAAGAAGGGCAAGAATACGCCCCAATACAAGAAACAAATGTAACCATAAACACTCCTAAGATAAACGATAAATATCCAGAAAATGTAGAAATTATTACAAAATCTACAAAAGCAACAAACGGCGATGGAAACGGAAAAGATGTTAATTATACTTACAACAAAGAAAATGGCCAGTTACAAATAATCACAGAAAACAAGGCAGATGACAAAGGAAACATCTATACCGAAAATGTTGCTGGTGCAAGAGACGAATATCAAATAGATTTTTATTATGATGCAAATTGCTATAATGGTGAAAATCAAAAAAGAGTAATAAGTTTTACAGGAAAAGAAAATTTAAAAGTTAAAAATAATGAAAATGAGGCACAAATAAGCAAAGATATTAAATCAGACTTTGAAGTAGCAGAAAATAAATCTGGATTAATTTCAACAAATGTTACAACAAGTGACATTTATAATGGATTTATCAATGCAAATGTAAAAAATGGAACTGCAAATGATACTGAATACACAGAATACATGAATATTCAAGTAGGATACAAAGAAATAGCAGACGAAATGTATGTTACTTTAACAAATACATTGAAAAATAAAAAAGACAAAGAAACAGAAACTACAGATGTGGTTTATAAAGGCTTAAAATTAAATAAACAAAATATTCTAGACATCTTAGGTGAAGACGGAAATCTACAAGTATTAGACAATAAAGAAAACAAATTAGCAGAAGTAAATAAAGATACAAATGCAAATGATAATGGAACAATTGAAATAAACTATGAAAATGAGCAAAATTCAATAATAGTAAAAACAACAAAACCTGTAAAAATTGGAGATTTAAAAATTGAAAACAAAAAATCTTTAAAGGCTTCAATGACAGATTTAAATAACAATAAAATAATATCAAAAAGTACAATAAAATGTATAAATAGAGTACAAAAAGAAATAGAGCAAACACAAGAAAATAAAGGAACACAAACACAAGAAGTAATAGAAGAAAAATATAATTTTGAAAACACAAACGAAGAACAAATAAAAGAAGCAAAAACAAGAATTGATATTAATTTTAACAAAACAGAATGGACAAATAGTGCACAAAATGACACAACAATAACTGCAACACTTGTAACAAATAGTCCAGAATATAACCTATTTAAAAATCCTGTAATTGAAATTCAATTACCACAAGAAGTAGAAAAAGTAGTATTAGGTGAAACACAATTATTATATAATGACAATTTAAGTATTAAAAAAGCAGAAGTAATAGATAGAAATAACCAAAAGGTTATAAGAATAGAATTAAACGGAACTCAAAATGCATATACAACAAATTCAATTGTAAATGGTGTAAATGTTGTTATACCAGCAACAATAATTGTAAAAAAAGACATTGAATCTACTCAAACAAACGCTTATTATGCATATTTAAACGAAACTGCAACAGGAATTGATTATGAGCAAGAAGGTAAAAATTGCAAAAATATTGGTGTTAATATAACAGTACCACAACAAGAAGAAAATACTGAACCACAAGAGACACAACAAGAAGAGCAAGAAGTTGTTTCTGCAAATTTAGATGCAGAAATAACAGCAAAGGTTGGAAATGATGTTATAGAAGATAAAGGAATGGTTCACCAAGGTGAAGTTATAACTTATACTTACAAAATAACAAACAATACAGGAAAAACTGTAAATGGAATAAAAGCAGTAGCAACAGTTCCAGATAATACAGTATATGTAACAAAAGATGGATCATACATAATAAAAGAAGGAGACAACGAATCAGGAGGAAGAAATCCACTATTTGTTGAAAATCAAGATATAAAAAATCTTACAAAAGATATAGGAAAATTAGAAAATGGTAAAACTCAAGAATTTTCTTTCCAAGTAAGAGTTAAAAATGAAGGAATATTTTCAACAGAATTAACAATATCAAGTGAAAACAAAGAAAATATTGTGTTGAACAAAACTGCAACTGCAAAAAGTGCACCAATATCTGTTGAAGTTTTCTCTGCAGAAGATGTAATATCATCAGATACAAATAATAAAGTTGCTTTTTGTGTAAGCGTTGTAAATAATTCTGCAACAGAAACAATTTCTAATGCAAAAGTTAAAATTCAATTAGCAGACGAATGGGTATTTTATGATATAAAAGAAATGCCACCATATATATATGACGAAAAAACAAAAACTATTGAATTTGACACAGGAGAAATTGTACCAAAACAAGACCAAGGTGAAACAAAGCAAACAGGAGAACAATCATATTATATAGAAGTTGCAGCAGATAATATAAAAGAAGGGGTATATGAAAAAGATATACCATTTACTGCAACTGCGAAAATTGAAAACAGTGATGAAGAATATAGAGGAAATGTAGAACAATATAATGCTCAATATGCAAATATTACAGTAAATCAATCAAGTAAAACAGAATGAGAAGATTTACAAAATGACCAAGAAATAGAATATAATATCGAGGTTAAAAACACAGGAAAAAAAGAAGCGTTAATAAATATTATTGATAATTTACCAGAAGAACTAATACCAGAAGAAGTAACATATGAATCATATGTTTTAAATGATGAAACAGACCAATATGAAAAAATACAAAAAACATACAATATGGAACAAAAAATGGGTGATTATAATTTTTATGTTCAAACATATATATATCCAGATGATACATTAAAAGCAACAATAAAAGCAAAGGTTGACCGTACAGATAAATTTAAAAACATTGAAAACATAGTAACTGTAACAGGTCAATATATGCAAAGCAAAATATCAAATGGAATAAAAAATAGAATAGTTCCATATGGATATGTAAAACCAGATCCAGAAAAACCAGATCCAGACAATCCAAATCCGGATAAACCAGATCCAGAAAAACCGGATCCAGATAATCCAACACCAGACAATCCAAGTGATAATAAAAGCACATATTCTATAAAAGGTGTTGCATGGATTGATTCAGATAAGAATGGTCAAAGAGATGATGGTGAAACATTATTAGAAGGAATTACAGTAAAATTATTTAATGCAGAAACAAACTCAATAGTAACAGATTCAAATAATAATACATTTAAAACAACAACAAATAGTAATGGAGAATATACATTTAGTAATGTAGCAAATGGAAAATATTTAGTATTATTTGAATATGATACAGACAAATATGAATTAACATCATATCAAAAAGACGGAATTAGCAACAACTTAAATTCAGATGCTATATTAAAAGAAGTTAATATAGATGGACAAGTTAAAAACGTTGGTGTAACAGATATTGTAGAAATAAACAATGCAAATATTTCTAATATAGATATAGGATTATTAGAAAAAGGAAACTTTGACCTAAGTGTTGAAAAATATATAACAAAAGTAACTGTAGAAACAAATGGAAGCACAAAAGAATACAATTATAATAATTCTAAATTGGCAAAAGTTGAAATTGCATCTAAAAAAATGTCAACATCAAACATAAAAGTTGAATATAAAATTATTGTAAAAAATAATGGAAATGTTGAAGCATATGGAACAGAGATTGCAGATACAATGCCACAAGGTTTTGAATTTGACGGAAATGCAAATGATGACTGGACATTGGAAAGTAAAAAAGCAGTTAACAAAAGTTTAGCATCAATAAAATTAAAACCAGGTGAAAGCAAAGAACTTACAATAGTTTTAACTAAAGATTTAAGTGATGGCTCAATAGGAACTGAAACAAATATTGCACAAGTTTCAAAAACATATAATACTGCAAATGAAAAAGATAGCAACACAGACAATGATAGTTCGCAGGCACAATTAATTATTTCTGTAAAAACAGGTTTAGCAATTAAAATAGGAATTGTTTTAGGAATAATTTTAATTTTAGTTGCAGTTGCAATGTTAATTAAAAATAAAAAAATTAGCAAAAATGCTTTAATGATGTTATGTACTATAATGATATTAGGTGGAATGATATTAAGTAATACGAATTCAATTGCAGATGATGCACTTGAATATAGGGATCTTGGAGGACATAAAGATGCATCTACAGGAGTCTGGAGTGTAGTTCACGGGGATAGATCATATTGGTGTATAACACCAGGAGGACATTTAGGAAGTCACGTTACAGGAGAATGGAAACCAGAGGGAATGACTGTACATGGTCAATGTAGTGTTAGACATATATATACAAAAACAGAAACTGTAGGGACATATACTACATTTGATTCATTTATAAGTTATCTTAAAAGTACTGCATCACAAGCAAAAGTATTTAAAAATTGGTTTGGGTCAACTGGCCCTGCAAGTGCATCTGGAAGTAAGGCAGCAAGCCCTACAAACAATAATTATGAAATAAAAGATGGTCAATTATTAGTAGGACCATTTAGATATACACATTCATTAACTAATGCTGAAGTAACAGGAAAATCAATGAGTGTAAAAGATGGTGGGACAGATATATCATATACAATATATAATTCAAGCAAAGATGGTGTAATTAATTTAAATAATATAACATCAGGAACAACATTCTATTTGCTTGTATCAACAGATGTGTCAGATTTAAGTGTAAAAATAACTGAAAATATTAAGAAAACTGAAGTTTATAAAAGTGTTACTGTAGAAGAATATAAATTAACAGGGCTTAGTGGAGATGGAATTTGTAAAAATACAAAAGGAGAAGAAATTGGTCATAAACATGGTGGGGATGCAGCATTTACTAAATTACCTGATAATCCGCAATACTTAATAAAGCTTACAAAACATAATAAAACATCTACAAAAAATGATAGTTTAACATATAGTTGGAACTGGAAAGTAGACAAAGGTAAAGTAACAGTTAGCAAAAAAGATGCTGACTCTGGAGCAGGACTAACAGGAGCAACAATGAAATTAACAGGAGGACCAGCAAATTACTACAGCAAAACGGTAACAATGACATCATCATCATACACATTTGATAATTTGTTACCAGGAAATTACACATTAACAGAAACAGGAGCGCCAAGTGGATACAAATTAGACTTACAAACAGACAAAACAAAAAACATAACGGTAACAGCAAACAATACTACTTCAACATCTGTATCTAATAGACAATATGGAAACTTAAAAGTACAAAAAACAGACCAAGATACAGGCAAACCACTAAAAGCAGCGGGATTTAAATTTAAAATATATACATCAAAAGGATATATAACAAAATATGTAAAGGGAAGTCCATCAACAGTGCAATTTGGTGCAGAAAATAATGCACAAATATTTACCACAGATGGAAACGGACAATTTGAATTAGACAATATACCAATAAATCCAAATACATATTATGTAAAAGAAATAGAAGTAGCAGATAGCATGAAAAACTATTACAAAGTAAAATCAACAGTTGATGCATATGTAGTAAATAACAATGCAACATCTGGAACAACATCAAAAGACTTGTCTAATAAACAAATCTGGGTAGATGTGCAAGGATATGTATGGGAAGATATTGCAAATTCAAATAAACAAACAAAACGAAATGATGTATTTGACAAAGATAATGATAAATTAGCAGATGGTGTAATAGTAAGATTAAAAAACAAAGACGGAAAAGTAATAGATACAAAGGTAACAGGAAAAGATGGAGCATATAAATTTATAAGAGTAGAAATTGTTCAACTTGGAAATTACTATATTGAATTTGAATACAATGGTTTAAAATATCAATGTGTAACTAAAAATTTGAACTTAGCAAATGGTTCAAAGGCAATAGAAAAAGAAGCAGATAGAACAAACTTTAACAATTCATATTCAAGTATAACAGGTGGAAATGCAAAAGGAAGTTCAACAACAGGATATTCAAAATCTGAAAATGGAACAACAACAAATAACCTAACATATAAAAATGGAACATATAGTTCATCACTTGTTGACAATACAACATATGCAACATCAAGTGCAAAAGGATATGTTGCAGCACAAAATGGTTCAACAGGAGTTGTAATAAAATCTGATACAAATACTGCAGGATACACATTAAAATGGTCACCAGGTGTATATACAATTTCAAATGTAAATTTAGGAATGTATTTAAGAGAACAACCAGATATGGCAATAGCAACAGACTTAAATAATATTGAACTAGATTTAAATGGATATACTCATTCATATAAATATAACAAAAGAATAGCAGCAACAGGAATTGATATATTCTCTGAGATGCAAAAATGGAAAGAAAATGCAGATACAGAAAATTATCCTAGAACATATACAAGAAGTATTTATAACAACTATGCATATGCTTCAGGAGTAAAAGGAGATGGAGAACTTAAAGAAAATAATAAATTACAAGTATATTTAATTTATAAAATTGTAATAAAAAATGAATCAAGTTCAGTATATATGGCACCAAATGAAATAGCAAATTATTATGATTCAACATTAAACTATGTTTCATCATATTATACAGATGGAAATAACAACAAAGTTAATGTTCAGTGGGATACAAAAGAAGATAAAGACGGATATAAACAAATAAGAACTACAGGATTAAAAAATTTAAGAATTAACCCAGGACAAAGTGTAACAGTTTATGTAAGAATGCAAAAAAATAATACAGCAAAATGGGCATCTGAAGATACAATAGAAGAATATGCAAAATCAGTTTCTGAAATAACATCATATTCATCATACACAAAGAATGGAAACAATTATGCACATTATGCCGGAATTGATAAAGATTCTGCACCAGATAATATTAAACTTGGTGATATAAATACATACGAGGATGACACAGATTCAGCTCCAATAATAAAAATTGTATTTGATCAGCCAAGAACAATAACTGGAAATGTTTTTGAAGACTATACAGAGCAAAAAACAAATGCAAATGCAGAAAGAAAAGGAACAGGACAATATGATTCAAGCAAAGACGGAACTGTTCAAAATGTTAAAGTAGAGTTGATTAATATGAGTACAAATAGTACAGCATATATTTATCCAAATGCAGTAAAGTCTGATAATTTGAATGCTAAAAAAGCAGAAATGACAACAGGTAAAGATGGTAAATATCAATTTGTTGGAATTATACCAGGAAAATATTATATTAAATATACATATGGAGATGGAAGCGTAATTTATAGACCTGCAGTAGATGGTGAATATGCAAAAGTAACAACACAAGATTATAAGTCAACAATTGTTACAAATAATATTATTAAAGGTGCATTCGGAAATAATCAATTTATTACAAATGGAAACACAGTATGGTATCAACAAGAAAAAGTAAAAAAATGTTCATCTGCAGTTGATGATTACACAACAAGAAAGGACATAAATAAGAAATTATCAACAATAACATATTCAGTAAAAAATGGATATGAAACAAAACAAGGTGATTATGCTCAATTACAGAGAATGACTGCTAGAACTCCAGATATGGATATAGCAATTGAAAATACTAATAATGAAGAGACACAAGAAAATCAAAACAGAACAAGATTATACGACAATATTGATTTTGGTATAGTTGAAAGACCTAGAAAAAATATTGAACTTACAAAAGAAATAAAATATGTAAGGCTAAAACTTGCAAATGGTCAAACTTTAATTGAGGGTGACCCACGAAATAATAATGAAATTAGATATTTAACATATCCAGAAGGTGGATTGCTAAAAATCGAATTAGACTCTGAAATGATTGAGGGTGCTACAATAGAAATTCAATATGCAATTAAGTTGACAAATAATTCAGAATTAGATTATAATACACCAGCATATTACAAATATGGTGATAAAACTGGAGCAACTCCGGTAAAAATCAAGATTAATCAAGTTGTAGATTATTTGGATGAAAACTTGAGATATGTTGAAACTGATGCAAAAACTGGTGAGGAAGGCGAGCATTGGGAACAAGTTGAAGCAAAAACATTATTTAATCAAGGTATGCTTTCAAGTGAGGCATATAATAATGGTATAAAATCATTGAAAAATATATTTGTAAGAACTTGCGATATTGAACTTGATCCAACAAAAGGTCATAATACTGCAGAGATTACAATGAATGCAAGCAAACTACTTTCAGGTTCTAAAGATATGACTTATCAAAACTATGCAGAGGTTCTAAAGGTTTCTAATAGTGTTGGTAGATTCTATGGACAAATTGATACAGGTAATAAGACAAAATGGAGGAATATTACACCGGGTAACTTTAATCCTAAAAATCCAGAAGGTACTACAGAGACTGATGATAACCAAGGACATAATCCTAGAAGAGCAGAGGTTGTTCTTACACCGCCTACTGGTGAAAATAAAAACGAGATTGTAGTTTATATTATTACTGGTATTGGTTGCTTGGTAGTCTTGGCAGCGGGTGTGGTTCTTATTAAAAAGAAAGTTTTAGATAAATAAAATTAAAAAAAAGAAAGGTTTTAATAACCTTTCTTTTTTTTGAGCAATGTAACAAAAATGTAATATAAACTTAAAATAAGAAAACGAAAACCTTGAAAATAACCTTCCCTAGTAAGGAAGAAGCACATTTTTGTAATATAAACTCAAAGCAAAAAAACACCTATTGAATAACCAAAAAAAATTATTTACAATTATAATAAGGTAAAATGTCGAAAAACTAAAAAACTTAGGAGGGAATGAGATTTATGAAAAATCAAATAACAAATCTAATTACAAAAATAATTTCAATTCTAGTCATAATGTTAATGATGGTAAACAGTTCACTAATGCTAGTAATATCAGTAGCAGTAGACGCAGTACAAAAAATAATAGACGAAACAAAAATAAATGCAGTATACGAATTGAATATGGAAAAGTATGTAAATTATAAAATGGGAGACAAGCAAGGAACCCTTGTACAAACATACTTAAAAACAGGAATTGAATATCAAGAAGGGCAAGAATATGTGCCTATAGACACATCAAATGTAATTATAAACACTCCTAAAATAAATGACAAATATCCAGAAAGTGTAGAAGTTGTGACAAAATCAACAAAAGCAACAAATGGAGACGGAAGTGGAAAAGATGTAAATTATGCTTATAACAAAGAAAATGGACAGTTGCAAATAATCACAGAAAACAAAGCAGATGACAAAGGAAACATCTATACCGAAAATGTTGTTGGTGCAAGAGACGAATATCAATTAGACTTTTACTATGATGCAAATTGCTACAATGACAAAAACGAAAAAAGGTCATTAGAGTTTAAAGGAAATGTTGAATTAAAACTAAAAGATGACAGAGACATTAGAAAAAATCAAGAAATTTCACAAAACTTCGAAGTAGCAGAAAATGTATCTGGTTTAGTTTCTACAGACGTAACAACAAGTGACATTTACAATGGGTATATTAATGCAAATATTCAAAATAATTCTACATATAGAACACAATATACAGAGAATGTAAAAATTCAAACAAGTTTTAAAGAAATTGCAGATGAAATTACAGTAAATTCAAAAAATTTACTTGTAAATAACAAAGATAAGGAAAATGAAACACAAGAGATAATTTATAAAAATACAAAAGTAAATAAAAACGAAATACTTGATAAATTAGGACAAGATGGATATTTCCAAATTATTGATAAAGATGGAAATGTTTTAGCAACAATCAACAAAGATACAGAAGCAGATGAAAATGGAAATATTCAAATTGGATATGATGGAGAAAAAACAGAACTTAATTTTAAATTTAGCAAACCTTTAAAATTAGGTAATATAAATATTTTAAATACTAAAGAAATTAAAGATACAATGAAAGATGCAAATGTTACAAAAGTTGAAACAAGAAATACGGTTTCTTGTGTTAATAATGTAACAGAAAAAACAAAAGTTATTGATGAGGAAACTAAGGAAGAAAAAGAAGTTGAGAATACAAAACAAGTAGAAATTTATAATTATGTTGGTACAAGTGTAGCAGAAATAAAGGAAGCAAAGACTGATGTTAAAGTTACTGCAAATAATACAAATTGGACTAATAATGTTCAAAATGATGTTACTTTTACTGCAACTTTGGTAACTAGCGGACCGGAATATAATTTATTTAAAAATCCGGTTATAGATATTAAATTGCCAAATGAAGTTGAGAAAGTTGTGCTAGGAGAATCTTCTATCTTGTATGACAGTGGATTACAACTAGACAGTGTACAAGTTGTAGATGATAATGGTTCTAAAGTTATTAGAGTTAAAGTTAATGGAACTCAAACTTCATATGTTCAAAATGAAGTTGTAAATGGAGCAAATATTGTGATTCCAGCAAGTATTATTTTGAAAAAGGATATTGTTTCATCTCAGGAAAATATCGCTGTTTCTTTTGCAAATTATAGAAATGCAAAGTCTCCTGAAACAGGTAATTTAGATATTCCTGTAAATGCAACTTCAATTATTAATAATAATGCTAGTGCTAATGAACAAAATTCTAATAATGGTGCAAGTGCAAATGGTGTGGCTACAAATTTTGCAGCGGTTTCTGCACAGACTACGTTGGCTACAGCGAATAATACTGTAGTTGAGGCTAAGCCTATTGATTTGGATAAGATTTCTGTTGAGTATAAGGCTTTCCTTGGCGATAAGGAACTTGCTAATGGTGATTCTGTTCATGAGAATGAGTATATTAAGTATGTTGCTAAGGTTAGAAATAATACTGGTGAGGATGTTAATGGCTTGAATATTGTTGCTAGTGTGCCAGAGGGGACTACTTATGTTGAGGCAATTTATGGAGATTTAAAAGAAGGTACATATGACAGATGTAGTATTGATGAGTATCCAGAAAAGAAAGAAATAAATTCAAATATTGCATTAAAAAAAGATGAAGAAAAAGAAATATCTTTTTATGCAAAAATAAATAGTTTAACCAATAATATAGAAACATTAGATATTAAAACTTCAATAATAGTAAGAGATGGTGAAAATGAAAAGAATTTTAATGAAATAAAGAATGTTGTAAAAAAAGCAAAAATTGATGTGGATATTAGTGCATGGATTACGGCAAGGGAAAATAATGTATGGCTTTATCAAGTAATTGTAACAAATAATACTAGCGAAACAATAAAAAATGTAAATGTAAGTTTAGATACGGCAGGAAAATTTGTACTAACTGAAGATGAAGGAAATAAATATTTTACACAAAATGGAAATAAAATTGAATATACTATAGATTCTATCAGTGGAAAAAATGGAAAAACTGATGAAGATGGAACAGTAGAAAATCAAGATGTAAGTATGATTCTATTAACAGCTATTACTCAAGATAAAAATATGGAAATGGTTAATTCTTATGTAACTGCAAGTTATGATGGTGAGTCATACTATTCTGCACCGAATGTTCAAAAAGTAAATTATCCAGATTTTGAAATTACTCAATCATCTGATAAAGAAGGTGAGACTTTAAAATATGGTGAAGAAACAGAGTATGTATTTAAAATTAAAAATAATTCTAACATAGTAGATAAGATTAATGTTGAATTTGAAGACTTTTTGGATAAAAATATGAAACCAATATCTATACAATATGAAAATTATATACCTGAGGAAAATTCAGGAATTTATACAGAAGAAAAGAGAACAATAGAAGAAGAATTAAATGGAAGAATTGGAGAATCAGGAGATATAGTAACTCAAAAAACATTATACATTCCAAATGGAAAAGAAATAACAATAAAAATAAAAGCAATGCCTGAAGCAGTAATGCAAAGGACAGAGGTAACTAATTATGCTAGAATAATATATAATTATAATGGTGAAACTCCAAAGATTTCTAATTATATAAAAAATATTATTTTACCTTTTGATTATGTTGAACCTGATCCGGACAAACCAAATCCAGATAATCCAGATCCAGATAATCCAGATCCAGATAATCCAAATCCGGACAAACCAGATCCAGACAAACCAAATCCAGATAATCCAGATCCAGATAATCCAAATACAGAAAAATATAGTGTATCAGGGCTTGTGTGGAAAGATGAAAACAAAAATGGAATTAGAGAAAATTCTGAGATGCTATTATCAGGAATAACTGTTAAGTTGTTTAATATAGACACAAATGAAATTGTTGTTATAAATAATGAAAAACAAATAACTACAACAGATGCTAATGGAAAATACACATTTTCTGGAATAGATAATGGTAATTATATTGTATTATTTGAATATGATACAAATAAATACAAATTAACAACTTATAAAGGTAATGGAGCAACAGAAGAATCAAATTCAGATGTAATAAATAAGAGCGTTAGTATAGATGGAGTAGAAAAAAAAGTTGGTGTAACTGATACTATTAATGTTTCCAATCAAAATAAATCACATATAGATATGGGACTTATTGAAAATGGAACATATAATATAAGTTTAAATAAATATATAACAAATATTAAGGTTGCATATGGAAATGAAGAGCAAAATTATGCATATGATAATTCAAAACTTGTAAAAGTTGAGATACCAGCAAAAAAAGTCAATGGTGCGAAATTGACTATAGAATATAATATTGAGGTTAAAAATGAAGGCGATAAAAGTGTAAGTGTTGATTCAATTGTAGATTATAAACCTGATGGATTAGATTTCAGTAGAGAAAATAATAGTCAATGGAGTATTGATGCTAACAATGTTATAAAATATAATGCTTTATCTGGAAAAATGATAAAGCCAGGTGAAACTGAAAATATAAAAATATATTTTACAAAAAATTTAACAAAAGATAATTTAGGAACTTTTTCTAATGTTGCAGAGGTTGTAAAGATTTCTAATGAAGAGGAAAATCAAAGTGTTAATAAAAAATCCCAGGTTGACTTAATTGTATCTGTAAAAACAGGTGGAATTGTATATATTGGTATAGTAATAGCTGCATTAATTATTTTTATATTATTATTAATATTTAATAAAAATATGAAAAATGGAACAAAAAGGGTACAGTTAGTACTATCAGTATCAATTTTAGGAATGATGTGTTATATAGCAATTGGTAATAGTGTTCAAGCTCAAGAATGTTGGCATGCGAGTGATACTTCGTATAAAATTGGTGATACAACATATTATTATAAATCTGAAACTAAGGGGTCAGGAGATACTGCAAATAATACATATTATACATAAGGCTATTATTCACATGATTATTATTGTGCAGGAAAAACAGTTCCTGATGGGCAATTATTCTGTACAGATGGTAAGGAGATGGCTTTTAAATATAGAAATGGTACAGGAAGTACATGGACATATACACATACAAGTAATGTTTCACATCGTTATTCTGTTACTCAAACAAAGGCTTATAATAATGCGACTATGGAATTTCAATCAACAACTGTTTCTGCTAAGGTGGTATCTTCTGATTATATAATTGGACCCTTTAAGGTAAAATATAATGGAACTGTTGGTGATTATAGTTTAGATGGGAAAAATATTAAAGATGAAGTTGTTACTATAAATAAACCTACAATATGTGATTCGAATGGAAATACAAATGGTGTAAGTATAGAAAATAATACTAATTTTTACATTAAGGTTCCAATTAGTTCTGGAATGGTAAAAGTTTCCTTATTCACGATAAATTGTAGTACTAAAGGAATAGAATGGACTAAGGGAAAGGAAATTTACATTCAGGAATGGACAACAAAAAGTTATAAAGAAGTTGATGGAGATGCACAAAAACTTCATATGCCGGAAGAAACACATGATTATGATGATTTTGATAAGAGCGATTCAAGTAGTTGGGTACATTCATCTGAAAAAGATTATAGTGATAGTGATAAAAAGACAATGGATATATCATTAACGGGAAAAATAATTATAACGAAAACAGATACTGATAATACATCAACAAAACTATCAGGAGCAACATTTGAAATAACAGGACCAAATAACTATAGTGAAACAAAAACAACAGACGCAAAGGGTACAATAACAATTTCAAACTTACCATTAGGAAGTTATACTGTAACAGAAACAGGTACTCCTACAGATTACAGACTAAATCTACAAGAAAATAAATCAACAACAGTAAATGTAACAGGTGGTGGTACAGCAACAGCAGGATTTAAAAACAAACAATATGGAGACCTAACGGTAATCAAAAAAGACCAAGACACAGGAAGCACATCATTAGGAGGAGAACCACTGAATGACATAGGATTCAAAATATATATACAAAAAAATGGAAAAAAATATTATCTAAGAAATGCAGAAATAAACAAATATAGTTACAATGACTTTAATGTTGAAGAATGGAACAAAGGCTCAGCAAAAGAATTCAAAACATCTGGTAATGCACAAATTAAAATAAACAATTTACCAGTATGGAATGGATCAGAACAATTAACATATTATGTTGAAGAATCATCTTTACCTGAAAAATGGCAAGAATATTACAAATTAAAAGCAACTCCGGATTCAACTCAAATTATAAATGGTAAAAATACAGACCTAAGTGTATTAAATAAACAAATATATATTCAAGTATCTGGATATGTATGGGAAGATATGCTAGCAACAGAAGGTAAAGAAGACTCAAGAAATGATTTATATGATGCAGATAGAAAAGAACCATTAATAGAAGGAATAACTGTAAGACTAAATAGCACAAAAGATGGCACAATCCAAACAACAAAAACGGACAAAAATGGAAATTACAAATTTAAGAAAGTAAAAATAGATCAACTATCAAATTATTATATCGAATTCGAATACAACGGACTAAAATATCAAAGTGTAGCATATCATAACCAAGATAATGGATCAAAAGCAATAGAAGGAGACACAACAAGAGACAACTTCAACAACCAATATGCAAGCATAACAGGAGGAAACGCAAAAGGAACAACAACAACAGGATACTCAAGAAATGCAACAGGAACAGTAATGAATAACCTAACATACACAAACGGAAAATATGCATCAGAATTAGTAGGCAACACAGGATACACAGTAGAAAGTGCAGCAAACTCAGTAGAAGCACAAAACAGCTCAACAGGAGCATCAATAAAAGCAACAACAAGTGCAGCAAATCACTCATTAGCAACATGGTCTGCAGGAGTTGTAAAATTAGAAAATATCAATTTAGGTATTTACAAAAGACAACAATCTGACATGAAAATTGCAACAGACTTAAAAGATATTGGTCTAACATTTAATGGATATAATCACACATATACATACAACAAGAGAACAGCAAAGCAAGGAATAGACATATTCTCAGAATTACAAAAATGGAATAAAACTGACGTACAAAATGACCAATATCCAAGAAACTACGAAACAAGTATTTACAAAAACTATGCATATGCATCAGCATCAGAAGGTGACAAAAACGGAGATGGAAAAATTGATGATAAAGATAAATTAAAAATGTATTTAAATTATAAAATAGAAATCAAAAACAGTTCATCTGTATATATGTCAGCAAATGAGATTGCACGTTATTATAATGATATATTAACATATAGTTCATCATATTACATTGACAAAAATGGAAATAAACATGATATTACATGGAATGAAAAAGCGGACGCAAATAGATACAAACAAATTAGAACAACAGGATTAAGTAATGTTAAAATAGAACCAGGAAGCTCATTAACAGTATACTTAACACTACAAATTAAAGATGATATTATTAAAGAATTTGGACTTGGTAATAAAATCGAAGCGATAGGTCAAGGTGTAACAGAAATAACATCATACTCAAATTACACAAGTGATGGCAAATATTATGCAGCAATTGACAAAAACTCTGCACCGGACAATATTAAACCTGGAGACATTAATACATATGAAGACGATACAGACTCTGCACCGGAATTGAAAATTACATTAAAAGAACCAAAAACAATTACAGGTTATGTATTTGAGGACAAAACATCAGATGATTTATTAACAAATCAAGAAAGAAAAGGTAACGGAAAATTTGATAATGGTGAAAATACTGTTGGAAAGGTTAAAGTTGAATTAATAGACCAGAAAACTGGAAAACCGGCGTATATTTATTCAAAAGCAGTTTCAGAATCGAACTTTAATGCTGTACCTGCAACATATACAACGAAGGCTAATGGATATTATGAATTTGTAGGTGTTGTACCAGGCAAGTATTATATTAAATATACATACTCAAATGGAAGTGTAGTTTATAAAGGAACTAATAAAGTGGCAAATGTTTCAACACAAGATTATAAATCAACAATTATAAGTTCTAAAACACTTAGAGATGCATATGGAGATACAGAAGCGGACGATTTAGGCAGTGTAAATAATAATGATAGATGGTATCAAGACACTAATATTGAAACATATTCAACAGCAGTAGATGATTATGCAACAAGAAAGAGCATCAATAATACATATTCAACAATAATAGCAAGTAAGAAAGTTGATTATGATAAAGGTGTAGGACAACAAGAAATGACTGCAAGAACATTAAATATGAATATGGCAATAGAGAACTATAATAATGAAGTTACAAATGTGAATGAAAATCGAACATCATTATACAAAAACTTAGATTTTGGTATTGCAATAAGACCAAGACAAAGTTTGAAATTAGACAAAAAAGTAACATATGTTAAACTAACATTATCTGGAGGAGATACAGTTGCAGAAGGTAACCCATCAAATGAGAACGAGTTAAAAACAATGAACTATGTAACATATCCAAAAGGTGGAAAGTTAAAGATAGAGGCAGACGATGAGATTATTCAAGGTGCAACTTTGGAAATAAAATATACTATTTATGTAACAAATAACTCTGAAAAAGACTACAACAATGTTGCATACTATAGATATGGAACTAAAAAAGACAATCCGGTTAAATTATCAATTAATACAATAGTTGATTATATAGACCAAAAAGTTCCAACAACATATACAAATGTTGCAAAATCAAGTGGTGGTTGGTATTTATCAACAGACCAACAAATCAAGGATTTAACAACAAAAGAGGCTTATAATGATGTTAAATCTAGAAAAAATATTCTATTAAGTGATTGCAACAAGACAATTTCTATAGGAGAAACAATGGCAACAGAACCAGTTGAGGCTAGCAAGGTTATGGCATCATCAGAAGATGTAGATATTAAAAACTATGCAGAGGCTGTTAAAGTATCAAATTCAGTTGGTAGATTCTATGGTGGAATTGTAAACAGTAAATGGGTTAATATGACACCAGGTAATTTACAAGTTTCAAGTGATACTGCAATTGATGAGTCTCATGAGTTAGACGACGATGGTGTTGAAGTCGTAGTTGTTCCTTCAACAGGTGATAATACTATAATTTATTATATTTTAGGAATTACATGTTTAGGAATAATTGTATGCGGAATAGTTTTAATAAAAAAATTAGTTCTATAATAAAATAAAAATCGGGATTTCGGGGATAGGACTCTGAATCCCGATTTTCTATTTATGTTCACTTGATATTTTTGAAAAAATCTGTTATAGTATATATGGTTTTATAAACGTGCTTATAGCTCAGCAGGATAGAGCAGTCGCCTCCTAAGCGACCGATGGGGGTTCGAGTCCCTCTAGGCACACCACTTTTTATTAAAAAAGAACGTTATCTAAAAAATGGTTATAAAACTAAGGAGAGTGTGAAGATGTTTTACAATCCAAAGGAATATTTAAGCCAGGATTTAAGATTTAAAGGACCAATGAGAAGAAGATATAATGACTTATTGGAAGTATATAAAGGATACAATATTTGCAGATACAACAGAGGCGAATGGGAAAGAATTGGAGCAGAAATAATCGACGATGATTTAGTTGTTGAAGCAGATACAATTGAAGAAGTTAGACAATGGTTAGATGAAAATGTTTAAAATTTTTTGTAAGTTTTAGAAAGGAGGACGTAATGAAAGTGGTTAATTTAATAAATTTTAATGAAGCAAAAGAAATTCCGCCAGAATACAATGGAAGTGAAAAGAAAAAAACAATGATTTTTAATGGCGAAAAATATTTAGTCAAATTTCCAGATTCAAATAGGTCTCCAAAATTGAATGTTTCCTACATAAATAATGTATTTTCAGAATACATAGGTTCTAAAATATTTGAACTAATAGGAATAAAAACTCAAAAAGTGGAATTAGGATATTATATTCAAGATGAAAGAAAATTTTATGTTTGTGCATGTAAAGACTTTACAAATTCAAATACAAGATTAATAGAATTTGAAAAATTAGAAAATGCAAGTTTAGACTCCGAAGGTGAAAAGAAAGATTTGTCTGACATAAAACATATAATAGATTTAAATACTTACAATATTGACAAAGAAACATTTAAAAATTTTTTTTGGGATATGTTTATTGTAGATGCTTTAATTGGAAATACTGACAGACATAATGGAAATTTTGGATTTATAAAAAATATTAAAACAGAAGAATTAGAGATTGCACCTGTATATGACTGTGGTTCTTGTCTATTTTCAACATTTACAGATGAAAAGATGCAAGAAGTATTAGAAAATGAAGGGTTGTTTAGAGATTGTATAAAAAATACCTCATCTGCTGTCAAATATAAAGGTTCTAAAATAAAATATTATGACTTTATTACAAAATTAGAAAACGAAGATTGTACAGAGGCATTAATTAGAATTTTCCCAAAAATTGATATAAATAAAATAGAAGAATTTATTGATAACATTCCTTGTATTACGGAAATTAGAAAAAGATTTTATAAATTGGTAATAAAAGATAAATATGAAGAAATATTAAAACCTGCATATAATAAAAAAATAAAGTCGATTTCTAAAAAGTAGAATTAAGACTGAAAAATTCATTAGGAGGAAATTTTGAAAGAAAAAATAAAACAAATAACAAACACAAAACAATTCCATATAAGTATGGTAGCACTAATAGTAGTAGCAATAATATTTGTAGCAGGTGTAACAGCTCTAAAATACAATGTAGAAGGAGAAAGCAAACCACCATTCAACATATCAAAAATGTCAGTAATAAGTAATGTAGACGGAACAGACGTAGAAGACACAGAAAACAAATGGAATTTAAAAGTAAATCAAAACAATGATATATATGTATACATCAAGAAAAACGAAGAATATAAATACACAGAAACAATCTCAAGTGTAATATTAAATAATTTTAATATTACACAATCACCAAAAGTAGGAAAAATAAAATTACTAAAACCGGATTCAAATTTAGATACTGTAATATTTAAAAATAGTGCAGAAAATGAAGTAGAAAGCATAGAATATAAAGGCGATATGGACTCAAGTATAAAAGATATGAAAATTGCAAACCAAGGAGGACTTGTGGTTTTTAGATATGTAATCGAGGATTTGGGAAATTATACTTCAAATGAAGATGGAGAGATAAATCATAATGAATTGCTTAAAAAATTGGCTATTAATAATGATGATTTGAAGTTTAATGTTTCATTTGATATTAATATTAATTTGGATTCTAATAAGAGCTATAAAGCAAATGTTAATTTGGAATTACCAATTGGTAATGTTGTTGATGATGGTATTCAAAGTAAAGAAAATACTGATTCTGAAAATATTGTTTTTAAAAGAATGTAAATAAGTTTTTAATAAATTTTTGTTATTCATTGTTTATAAGTTATTTAATATGAAATTAATGATTTATTTATTTTTTTGTTGCCCCATTCAAAAAATTCTAACAAAAGTTTAACAACTTTTGAGAATTTTTGAACGGTCCTCCCGAATCACTTCAAAATAAATAAATGATTAATTTCATATATATAAATTTATAAATTGCAAATAGCAAAAATTTATTAAAAAAACTATTTAAAAAGTACTTGATATTTTTTGTAACTCATTATATAATACGTTAGGTAGAAAATTTAATCTCTGTATAGAGAGCAATCCAATAGAGACCTACGAATCTTGTCAGGTCCGGAAGGAAGCAGCAATAAGTAGCAAATCTTTATGTGGAGTGTTCTCTATAGAGGGATTAAATTTTTACATTATAAGAGGTACAAAAACCTCTCATAAAAATACTTTGTATATTATAAAGGATGTGAGAATATGGGGTACACAGCTCTTTATAGAAAATTCAGACCAATAACATTTTCAGAACTCGTAGGGCAAGAACACATTACAAAAACACTAAGAAACCAAATCATGGCAGACAGAGTGGGACACGCATACCTATTTAATGGAGGAAGAGGAACAGGAAAAACATCATCTGCAAAAATTTTAGCAAGAGCAATAAACTGTTTAAACCCAAAAGACGGTGAACCATGTAACGAATGCGAAATCTGTAAAGGAGCATTAAACGGTTCACTTACAGACATAGTAGAAATGGATGCTGCATCAAACAATAGTGTAGAAGACATCAGAAGCATACGAGAAGAGGTCAATTTTTTACCTACAAAAGCAAAATATAGAGTATATATAATAGATGAGGTTCATATGCTTTCACCAGGGGCATTTAATGCACTGTTAAAAACATTAGAAGAACCACCTGAACACGTAAAATTTATTTTAGCAACAACAGAACCTCAAAAATTGCCAGCAACAATACTTTCAAGATGTCAAAGGTTTGATTTTAAAAGAATTTCAAATGAAGATATTATAAAAAGGCTAGAAATTGTTTGCAAGGAAAGCAACATAGAAATTTCTGAAGGAGCACTAAAAATAATTGCAGTTCTTGCAGAAGGCGCAATGAGAGATGCTTTATCAATTTTAGAAAGATGTGTGCAAGACGGAGAAAACAAAATTGACGAAGATAAAATAAAAGATTTAGTTGGAATTCCTAAAATAACATATGTTCATAGCATAGTTGAAGCCATTGTCGAATATGATATTGATAAGGCTTTATCAAGTATGGACGAAATACTAAATCAAGGCAAAGATTTAAATAATTTTTTATGGGAAATTATTAAATATGTAAAAGATGTTTTAATATACAAATCTTCTGGAAAAGCCGATTTATATAATGAAGAAGAAATTTCTAACATCAAAACTTTAGCAGATAAAGTCACAAAAGAAAAATTAGTAAATTTGATTTATGAATTGTCAAATTTAGAAAATGATATGAAATGGTCAACACAAAAAACAATAGTATTCCAAGCAGGTATCATAAAATTATGTAGTAAAGAAATTGGTACTGGTGGAGATGTTGAAGAAAGACTTGAAAAAATAGAAAATTACTTAAAATCAGGAAAAATGAATGTTACACAAAATAACAATATCAATTATAATGTTGGACCAGCAAACTATAATGGTTCTAACATTGGCACTAATGCAGTTGTTAATAATGGAGTTGGCCCTAAAATGAGTATGGGCGCAAATGCTAGAATGAACACAAGTACAATGCCAAACAATATTGGTAATAGTAAGTCTACAACCGTTAGAGCAAGTACAACAACAAAAAAATATTCAAATGATTTAAGTAAAAGTTGGCCTAAAATTGTAAATGATTTAAAACAAAATGGAAAAATCGTTTTATATACAAATTTGATGAACACAAGTGCAGAGCAGTTAAATGATACAACTGTTGCTATAAATTTTCCAAAAGGAATGACTGCTTTTGGAAAAACTGTTTTGAACAAACAGGAAAATATTGGAGAATTGTCTAGTTTGATTTCTATGGCTTGTGGTAAGGATATGCAAATTAAGTATGTAGAAAATATGCAAAATCAGGTTCAAGAATATAGGCCTGAGGATGATATTCAAAAATTAGCAAATGAGTCTAATATTCCATTTAATATTATGTAGAAAGAGGAGGAATTTATAATGTCAAAAAGAGGAGGATTCCCAGGAGGTATGGGAGGATTTGGCGGAATGAATATGAATAATTTAATGAAACAAGCCAAAAAAATGCAAGAAGAAATGCAAAAATCACAAGAGGAATTATCAAGCAAAGAATTTGATAGCACAGCAGGTGGTGGAGCAATAAGTGTAAAAGTTACAGGTGAAAAAGTTATAAAAGAAATAAAAATTAAACCTGATGTTGTTGACCCAGATGATGTTGAGATGTTAGAGGATTTAATTTTAACATGTGTAAACGAAGCATTAAGAAAAGTTGATAGTGCTCAAAGTCAAGAGTTTGGAAAATTTAATATTCCAGGATTAATGTAAAAATGATGAGATTATAAAATTATAAAAATTGTAAGAATTGAGCATGTTTTGCATAAAAAATCATGCTCTTTTTGTAATAAAAAAGGAGAATTAAGGATGTCACTATATTCACCATCAATAGAAAAATTAATAGAGAGCTTTGAAAAGTTACCTAGCATAGGACATAAAACTGCGGCTAGGCTTGCTTTTTATATATTAAACTGTTCTGAAGAGGAAGCAAATGAATTTATAAAATCAATACAAGATGCAAAACATAATTTAAAATATTGTAGTAAGTGTTTTAATATTTCGGATACGGACCCATGCCCAATATGTGCAAGTCCAAAAAGAGACCAGTCATCTATATGTGTTGTAGAAGATGTTAGGGACATTATTGCTATGGAAAAAACACATGAATTTAAAGGTGTATATCATGTTTTACATGGTTCTATTTCACCAATGAATGGAGTTGGACCTGATGATATTAAAATTAAAGAATTGCTTGCTAGACTTATGGATGGAAGTGTTAAAGAAGTTATACTTGCTACAAATCCTAGGGTTGAAGGCGAAGCAACTGCTATGTATTTGTCTAAACTTATTAAGCCTTTAGGTGTTAAAGTTACTAGAATTGCTCATGGTATTCCTGTTGGTGGAGACTTAGAGTATACTGATGAAATTACTTTGACTAAAGCGTTAGAGGGTAGAAGAGAAATTTAACATATAAAAATAAAGCACATATAATATTTTAGAGGTGTATTTTATGTGCTTTTCTGATTTTTCTAGTTGTAATTTAATTGGTTTGGCAAGTTCGCTTGCAATTAGTGTTGGAGAAAATTTAAGTGCAGATGAATTAGCTGTACTTGCGGCGTTTTTTACTGCATTTGCCGATAACCTTGCAATAATTGCAACTAAAAAGTCTATGGAAGAAAAATAAGAATAGGTAGAAAAATTATTATTTAAAAGAAAAAAAGAGGGCTTTGTTGAGTTTGATTAAAATGGATTCTCAACATTGTTCCTCTTTTTAGTTTTTTAAAAGAATTTTGCAAATATTTTCAGTAGAATGTTTCTTTGCCAAAATTTCAGTATTTTTTTTCATTGTACTTAATTTTTCAGGATTATCAATAACACTCTTTAAAACCTCACGAGAAGAATCATCTTTTCTAAGCCAAATGCCAGTACCCTTACTTTCCAAAAATTCCGCATTTTCTTCTTCTTGCCCAGGAATAGGATTAATAATTATCATAGGCAAATTTGAAGCCAAACTTTCCGAAGTAGTTAATCCGCCAGGTTTTGAAATTACCAAATCAGAAATGGACATTAATTCAGGAACTTTGTTTGTGAAGGCTAAAACTTTTACACAATCTTGTTTATTGTTTTCCTCAACAATTTTTTCAAATTCAGATTTCATTTTTTCATTTTTCCCGGCAATAGCAATAACTTGAATATCATTAAAATTCTTAACCAAATTATTAAAAATTTCAACTGTCCTCGCTTTTCCAAGACCAAATTCTCCACCACCAAAAAATAAAATATTTTTTGTGTTATCTTTTAAATCAAACTCTTTTAAAATTTTCTCTCTATTATATGTTTGTAAAAATCTAGAAGAAATTGGGATACCAGTTACAAAAACTTTGCTATCAGGAATGTTTTTTGAAACAAGATAATCTTTCATTTTATCATTTGCAACAAAGAAGAAATCTGTTGTCTCATTTCCAACAAGCCATTGGTCATGTGGCGAAAAGTCTGTCATTATTGTTGCAATTTGTGCAGTTATTTTACCTTTCCTTTTTAGGTATGCACACATTTGACTTCCAAATGGATGTGTTGAAATTATTAAATCTGGTTGTCTTTCTCGTAATAACTTTAACAATTTAATTGCCAATAATTGATTTGACTTTGATGAAATGTGTGCTAATGGACCTTTTTGTGAATCTGCATAAATTTTACCCCATGCCCATGGCATTTTTTTTGCCATTTCTCTATATGCGGCTGTAGTAACTATTTCAATTGGTTTATTTACATATTTCATACAGTCTATTAGTTCTGTTTCACAGTTTTTATAGTTGTTATCAAAGTATTCTTTTATTGATTTTGCGGCATTTAGGTGTCCGCCTCCATATGATGCGTAGAATATTAATATCTTTTTCATAGTTTACTCCTTTATTTTGATATATTAATTTTAGCATATGTGTTGCTTAAATAGCAATGTTTTTTAAAAATTTGTATAAATAAAAAAAAATGGTAAAAAATAAAAATAAAAAGAAAAAATTAAACAAAAGGGTGATAATGTGAAAAAATATTTAAAGTTCATAATAGCAACAATTTTAATAATGTTATCCACAATTTGTATGTTTATTGTGGATAAAAGTTCAACAAATAATGTATCAAAAGCAAAGTCAACAAGCACATCAGACATACAACTAATGGCAAGAGCCATAAATGGAGAAGCAAGAGGAGAACCATACGAGGGACAAGTCGCAGTTGGAGCAGTCATTTTGAATAGAGTAAAGGACTCAAGATTTCCAAATAGTATATCAGGGGTAATATATCAACCAGGAGCATTTACCGCTGTATCAGACGGGCAGATCAATGCTGCCATAAGTGAAGGCTCAACAGTATATAAAGCAGCACAAGACGCAATTAATGGATGGGATCCAACAAGTGGATGTGTGTATTATTTTAATCCTAATACTGCAACCAACAAATGGATTTGGTCAAGACCGTTGGTAAAAACAATCGGGAAACACAGATTTTGCAAATAAAAAATCGGGATTGGGGGACGGGTCTTCAAATCCCTAAAACTTATAATATGAAAGGAAGATATTTTTATGAAAAAAGAAAAAAGGATAAATGGTAGTAAAGTATATAGCGTTCTTGCAACAACAGTATTTGTAGCAATAATTGCAGTTCTTGGGTATATGCTTGTAAAAAACAATAAAGAAACAAAAACTGCATCCGAAAACACCTATAATATGGCATTTTACGAAGTCGTAGACTATGTCCAAAATGTAGAAACATATTTAGCAAAATCATTAATATCAAGTACACCAGAACATGGGGCAGAAACATTAACAAATGTATGGAGAGAAGCAAATTTAGCACAAGCATATTTGTCTCAATTGCCAATTGAAAGCCAAGAATTAGAAAATACAGAGAAATTTTTAAATCAGGTTAGTGACTACAGTTATTCATTATCAAGAAAAAATATTTATAATGAAAGTTTAACAGATGAAGATTTAAAAAATTTAAAAGATTTACATTTATATAGTTTAGAATTAGAAAACACTTTGAATCAACTTTCTGAAGATATAAATTCAGGAAGAATAAAATGGGGGGAACTTTCAAAAAAAGGAGCAAATGCATTTGCCCAACAAGTCAGCACAAGTTCAATGGATGGATTTAACAATATGGAAGAAAATTTTCATCAATATTCAGGCTTAATTTATGACGGAGCATTTTCAGAGCACGTTACAAATGGTGAAAAAAGAGGACTTACAGGTGATGATATAGATGAAGAAACAGCAAAACAAAAAGCAATTGAATTTATAGGAAAAGATAATGTTAAAAGTGTAGAAAACTTAGGATTTTCAGAAAATGCAACAATTCCAGAATATAACTTTTCAATAAAAACAAACTCAGAAGATAGTATAAACATTTCAATTTCAAAAAAGGGTGGACACATTGTTTATATGAATTCAAACCGAACAGTTAATACAGAGATAATATCTCAAGAAGAGGCAAATGCTAAAGGTAAGGAGTTTTTGGATTCACGTGGTGTATCTAATATGAAAGCAACTTATTATTTAAAACAGGATGGAATTGTAACTATAAATTATGCTTATGTTCAAAATGATGTTGTGGTATACTCAGATTTAATTAAGGTAAAGGTAGCGTTAGATAATGGAGAAATTCTAGGTATTGAAACGTCCGGATATTTGAATAATCATACTCAAAGGGATATATCAAAGATTAAAATTAGTAAGAAAGAGGCTAAGAAAACTTTGAATAAAAATTTGCAAATTTCTTCGGAAGGGCTTGCTATAATACCAACTGAGTTTAAAACTGAAATTTTGTGTTATGAGTTTAAGGGCAATGTGGATGGAAAGGATTTTCTTGTTTATATTAATGCAGAGAATGGAAGAGAGGAAGATATTTTAATTATTACAAATACTCCTAATGGAACTTTAACTATGTAAAAAAAATCGGGATTGGGGGACGGGTCTCCCAATCCCTAAAAATAAATAAAAAAAACGGGATTTAGAGACCCGTCCCCCAATCCCTAAAAATAAATAAAAAAATAGGGATTTGAAGACCCGTCCCCCAATCCCTATTTTTTTAATGTCTTTTATAAGTATCTTTTGAAAGTAATGTAGTGCTCACAACATTACCATTTTTCTTTAAGATTTTATATGCTTCTGAGTATATTGCAGTTGAAGTTTTACCAGTAGTTCTAGAAGATATTTGAACCTCATAATCATTGTCAGATTTTAAACCCCAAATTTTGAAATTGGCAATACCTCCAGAAACAGAACAAGCAATTTTTATAGGGTAATCCCTATTATTTTTAAACTTAAAATCAATTGCACCATAAACAACTGTTGCGTCACGGCTAGGTCCTGCATAAGAAGGAACAAATTGATGATTACTTCTTTCCACAATATCTAAATTTGCATAAACAACTGCATTATATAAAGTTGTTGTAATTTGACAAATTCCACCGCCGATGCCATCTTCTACTCTACCTGAAACGTATATTGGAGCCTCTTTATAGCCAGCCTGAATTGTTCTTGCACCAACTACTTTATTGTAAGAGAAAGTTTCACCAGGCATTAAAACAGTTCCATTTATTTTTTTGGCTGCAAGTATTAAATTAGTTGTACGATTTTTGTTACTTGCGGCATATTTTGTTGAAAATTCGGATAATAAATCCGGAAAAGCCTCTGTACCAATCATGTTTGTTGTAACACTTGGATACAATACTTTTAAAGGAACTATATATTCGTCTTTTTCTTCTTTTAACATATTTTTTGCTTCATCAAGTGTAATACTAAAATCCATACCATTTTCACTTGGATGCACTACATATGGATTTTGTGAATAGTAGGCATTTACTGGTTCTTTATGTATTTCATTGTAAACGGCATCTAAATCAATTTCCTTTGGAGTGCTATCTTCAGTTAGTAATTCTAAAGAATTGTTTTCGATTTTTAAATCATTTATTGCTTGTTTAATATATTTTGCAGAATCGTCAACTTTTACGGTTTTGCCTGCTTTCCCCTTTGTTATAATTAAATTGTTGCCATCAATATAGCAACTGCTTTCTATTATTTTGTCAGGCAATTTAGAAGAAATATCCTCCAAATCTTTTTTCAACTGATCCATGTCAATTGAAAATCCTGGGTCGATTGTTGTTTTTGAAAGTCTAGTTTGTAATATTGTTAAATTCTTTTGAAAAATGTTTCCCGTTTTTCCAATATTGTAAGCCATATCAACTGCTTCATCTGTATTAAAGTATATTGAAAGTTGTGATGTTGAAAGAGATGTTTCAAAGCCATTATGTGTTAATTTTATTTCTTCTGGTATAACTGAACTTATGTAGTTGTTTATTTTTTCTTTTGCTTGTTCTCTTGTTAATCCGGAAACGTCAATGTTTTTGATGTATACTCCTTTTGCTATTGTTGTGCTTTTTTCTGTCATTATTGAGAATGTTCCATAGACTACAGCTACTAATAGTATTACAATTGCTAATAATATTCCAAAAATTACTAATACATCTGATTTGTTTGTTTTTGCTTCTTCTGTGTTTTCTATTGGTTTAAATTCTGTTGTATTTTCTTTTTCTATTTTTTCTTGCTCTTTTTTGGCATCTTTTTTTAGTTCTTTTTGCTTTTTTTCTGTTTCGACATTTTTTTCAGGATCTTTCTGTTTTTTTTCTATTTTAGCATCTTTTTTAATTTCTTTTTGTTTTGCTTCTGTTTCGACATCTTTTTCAAGTTCTTTTTGCTTTGTTTCTATTTTGACATCTTTTTTAATTTCTTCTTTAGACTCCGCCAAATTATCAGTGTTTTCATGCTTTGTTTTGACAATTTTATTTTGAGTCTCAACTTTTTTTATGTTTTTTTCTTCATCTTTTACTTTCATAAATTTCTCCTTTAAATGGTCTATTATAGTATATCATGAGTTTAAAAAATTTACTACAAAAAACAAAAAAATAATTTAAAATATTTTATAAAAAGTAAAAACCGTTTATAATCAATACTTCTAACAATTTAACCTATATGTTGTTTTATTGTTTCATAAAAAAGTAGATTTGTATTTACAAATTCTAAAATTGTGAACATAATTGCAACAAATTCACAAATTAAGAATTAAATTAAAGGCTTTCTTAAGTACATAGTTTTATTTTGAAACAACATCAAATATATATAATTACCCACTGGTGGGAAGGGAAACACACAAACAATAAATGTATGTACTGTGAATTGGAACTTTTAATTGTAAACAATATGTTAAATTATACTAAAAGGTATTGCTAAAGTAAAAATAATTTAGTATAATTAGGAAAGGAAGAAATAAATGGCACAAAAAACAACAAATTAGAAACTGCAAAACAAATGTTAAAGAAAAAATTACCAATTGATTTAATATGTGAAATTACCAAATTAACAGAAGAAGATGTAGAAAAAATAAAATAAAACTAAATCAAAATTGTGCAGATATAACCTGCATAATTTTTGAAAATTTAACAATATTATTTAATTTTGTTGACTAACGCACTGAAAAAGTGATATAATTTCAGTGTGGGGGTAAAAAATGAAAAATTATGAAAAAATAGTAAATTTTGTAAATAAAAAAAATAATGTAATAACAACTAAAGAATTTAAAGATGCTAAAATAGGATTTTATTACATAAATAAGTTAATTGAAGATAATTATATATCTAGAATAGGAAATGGGCTTTATGGAAAAACTGACAGTTTTGAAGATGAATATTTTATAATTCAAAACAGATATAAGAATGCAATATTTTCTTATAATACTGCGCTTTTCTTTTTAAACAAGACAGAAGTAACACCAAATATTATAGATATAACAATACCAAATGATTATAATGTTAGTTCAATAAAAATCAAACAAATAAGAGTTCATTATGTAAGTAGAGAAAATATAAAACTTGGTGTGATAAAACTAAAATCTCCATTTGGTAATACTATAAAATCATATAATCTTGAAAGAACAATTTGTGATATTGTAAAAAATAAAAATAAATGTGGACTAGATATAGAGCAAAGAAACAAAGTCATAAGAAAAGCATTTTCAGATAATGAAATTGATGGAGCAATGATGATACAATATGCAAAAAAACTAAAATGTGAGAAAAAAATAAAAGCAATAATGGAGGTAATGATATGATAAAAAATATCCAATCTTTAATGGATAAATCTAAAAATTTTGCAAAAGACAACGGATTATCTGTTCAGGAAGTATTACAGAACTATATGTTTGAAAGATTTTTAGAAAGATTATCAAAATCAGAATATAATGAAAAATTTATAATAAAAGGTCGGATTTTTATTATCTTCTATAATGGGAATTAACATGAGAACAACAATGGATATAGATGTGAATATTACGGGAATGAACTTTGAAAAAAGTGCAATAGAAGAAATGATAAATAAAATTATTTTTATTGATATAAATGACAATGTAACTTTTGAAATAGATAAAAACAAGCCGATAAAAGAAGATAATGAATATGGTGGTTATAGATTTAAAGTAATTGCAAAATTAAGCAATTTAAGAATCCCTTTTTCAATAGATATTTCAACTGGAGATTTAATTACACCAAGAGCAATAGAATACAATTATAAAACAATATTAGAAGATGAGAATATTAGTTTATATACATATAATTATGAAACAATAGTTGCTGAAAAATTAGAAACTGTTTTAAAAAGAAATACTGCTAATAGCAGAATGAAAGATTATTATGATTTATATTATTTTGCAACATATAGGTGGAATGATATAGATATCAGTACATTAAAAAATGCTATAGCTATAACCTTCAAAAACAGAAATTCACAGGAATACTTAGAAAAGTTTAAAACTATAATATCAAATATTTTAGAAGATGAAAGTTTAATTGCAAGATGGGACAAGTATAGAAAAGAACACGAATATGCAAAAGACATTAAATTTGAAGATACAATTAGTGCAATAGAGAAAATATATAATACATTATAATAAATTACATTGCACAGAAAGTTTATTTTATAAATTTTTGTGTGCGAACAAATTTACTGAAAATTTTAATTTTTGGGGGATGATAAAAAATAGAGTTTAGACTGAAAATTGAAAAATTTCAGTCTATTTTTCGTAATAAAAATAATCTCAAAAACAATTGCAAAAAAAGCAAAAAAAGCATATAATCTATCAAGAAAAATAAAAGATTTTAAAAATTTAATTCTTTTCTAACTAAAGTTGCAAAAGGAAAGGAAGAGGAAAAATGAAAATAAAAGAAATAATACAAGCAACAAAAGGAAAACTAATACAAGGAGACGAAGAAAAAGAAATACAAGAATTCTGCAAAGACACAAGAACAATAAAAAAAGGAGACACATACATAGGAATAAAAGGAGAAAACTTTGACGGAAACACACTATGGAAAAAAGCATTTGAATCAGGAGCAGAAGCAGTAATAATACAAGGAATAGACTTTTCAAAAGAAAACCTAAACAAAAATCAAAACATAATAGAAGTAAAAGACACAATACAAGCACTTGCAGACATAGCAACATACAAAAGAATATCAATGGGAAAAAACTTCAAAATGGTTGGAGTAACTGGAAGCGTAGGAAAAACAAGTACCAAAGACATTGTAGCAAATGTAATATCACAAAAATACAAAACTTTAAAAACACAAGGAAATAACAACAATGAAATAGGACTACCATTTACAATGTTTAAATTAAAAGACCAAGAAGCAGCAGTTATAGAAATGGGAATGAATCATTTTGGAGAAATAAGTAAACTAACAAAAATCGCAAAGCCTACAATAGCTGTAATTACAAACATAGGAACATCACATATTGGAAATCTAGGTTCAAGAGAAAATATTTTAAAAGCAAAACTTGAAATTTTAGAAGGAATGAACAAAAAAGTTTTGGTTATAAATAATGACAATGACTTATTACATAAATATTATATGGAAAATAAAGATGTAGAAATGCATACATATGGAATTGAAAATGATTCAGAAGTAAAAGCAGAAGACATTGTTTTAAACGAAAATGACAGTGAATTTGTATGCAATATAAAAGGTGAAAAATTTAAAGTAAAAGTTCCCGTTGGAGGAATTCACTTTGTATATAATGCAATATGTGCAGCAACTGTTGGGATGTTAATGGGATTAAGCAAAGAACAAATAAAAAATGGAATTGAAACATTTGAATTAACTAAAAAGAGAATGGATATAACAGAACTTAAAAATGGTGTAACTATTATAAATGACAGTTATAATGCAAGTTTTGAATCAATGCAAGCATCATTAAAATATTTGCAAGGTTTAAATTCCAAAAGAAAAATAGCAGTTTTAGGTGATATGTTTGAACTTGGAGAATATTCAAAAAAATTGCACGAAAAAGTTGGAACAGAAGTTGCTAAAAATAAAATTGATATTCTTGTTTGCTGTGGTGAAAATGCTAAATATATAGTTGAAAGTGCAAAAAAAGAAGGCATGAAAAACGAGAATGTTCACTATTTTGAAAATAGAGAACAAGTTGAAAAATTTGTAAAAGATAATTGGCAAAGTGGGGATAGTATTTTATTTAAAGCATCAAATGGAATGAAATTCTTTAATATTGTAGAAAACTTATTAAAATAATTTAATGACAATCGAACATAGAATAAGTTGTTACGGTTCACTATCCATAAAATAATTGTTTATGAATTGTAATAATAATTTAATAAAAGAAGGTAATAGTATGAAAAAATTAGGTGTGATTTTTGGAGGAATGTCTACTGAAAACAAAGTATCTTGTGTATCAGGAGCATCAGTGATAAAAAATTTAAACAAAGAAAAATATGAAATTTATCCAATATTTATAGATGAAAATGGAAAATGGTTCAAAATTCAAATGACAAAAGAAGGTCAAATAAAAATTGAAGAAAAGGCACCAATAGAAAATGTATTTGAATATTTAAAACAAATGGACGTCATTTTCCCAGTTTTACATGGCTTATATGGTGAAGATGGAACAATACAAGGATTATTTGAACTATTAAAAATCCCATATGTTGGATGTGGAGTATTGGCTTCAAGTGTTGGAATGGATAAAGTGTATACAAAAATTATTTTTGACAAAGCAGGAATAAATCAAGCAAAATATGTGTATATAAGAAAATACAATGATAAATTTATATATGTAAAAGAAAATTTTGATGAACAGGTAATTGATATAAAAAAAGTTGTAAAATTAACAATAAAAAACTTGAAATTTCCAATGTTTGTTAAGCCATCAAATTCCGGTTCAAGTGTAGGAATTAGTAAGGTAAACAATGAAAAAGATTTAGAGGAAGCAATATTAGAGGCTACAAAATATGATAAAAAAATATTAATTGAAGAAGGTATTGATGGTAGAGAGGTTGAGTGTGCAGTTCTTGGAAATGAAGATGTTCAATGTTCATGTGTTGGTGAAATTAAGGCTGCAGACGTGTTTTATAGTTATGATGCTAAATATAAAAATCAAGAGTCTAAAACTTTGATACCTGCAGATATATCAACTGAAAAATCTGATGAGATTAGAAAATTGGCTGTAAAGGCTTTTAAAGCAATTGATGGTAAAGGGTTGTCAAGGGTTGATTTCTTTATTGAGAATGGAACTGATAAAATTTTTATAAATGAGATTAATACTTTGCCTGGTTTTACAAGTATTAGTATGTATCCAAAACTTTTTGAACAAGTTGGAATCGGGTACTCAGATTTATTAGATAAAGTTATAGAATTAGCATTTGAAAAATAATAAAATAAGTGTTATAGTTTATAGACTGTGAATTGTAACAGGTCCATAAAAAATAATAAAAAAAGTCCATAAAATCTATGGATTTTTTTTCAAATTGTGGTATAATAAACCTACCTAATCTCGGGGGAGGATGTTAAATGAAATACAAAGATTATTATAAAATACTTGGACTAGAAACAAGCCGAGTTTCAATAGAAGAAATAAAAGCAGCATATAGAGCAGCAGTAAAAAGAAATCATCCAGATGTAAATGTAGGGGACAGTTTAGCAGAAGAAAAAATAAAAGACATAAACGAAGCATACAGAACACTTTCAGCACCAGCATCAAAAAGAAAATACGATAGAATATGGAATTCAAGAACAAATGCAAAAAACTATCAAAAATTCAAAGGAAAAAATATATTTAGCATGTTTTTGGGTGATATAGACAAAGAAGAAATAGTAAATAAAAAAGAACCAATAAAAGGCGAAAACATAGATACAGAAATTCAGGTAAGTCTAGAAGACGCATTTTATGGTTTGGAAAAAAAGATTTCATTAAGAACAATAGAAGGAAAAATGAAAACATTTGAAGTCAAAATACCAGAAGGAATAAGAAATGGTGAAAAAATCAGATTGATTGGTCAAGGTAAAAAAGGCATAAACGGCGGTAAAAATGGAGATTTACTTATAAAAATCAACATTGAAGATAATAATGTTTTTAAATTATATGGAAGTGATTTATGTACAGATTTAAAATTATCACCATGGGAGGCAGCGTTAGGGACTAGAGTAAATGTAAGAACAATTGATGGAGAAACAAAAGTATATATACCACAGGGAATACAAAGTGGGGAAAAAATTAGAATACCAAGTAAAGGCTACAAAAATGGAAAAGGTGGTAGAGGAGATTTAGTTGCAGAAGTAAAAATAATGGTTCCTAAAAAATTGGAACTAGATGAACAAGAGATGTTCGAAAAATTAAAAGATATGTCAACATTTGATCCAAGAAAAGAATAAAAAATATAAAAAAATGTATTAAATATGTAAAACATAGTTGAAAACTTTACATAATCAAGCAAAACTATTGACAAAAGCCGTGAAATTGGCTATAATTGTAGATAGTGGTTCAACAAAAGATAAACTATGGATTGTACATAGAAACGAGGTGTAAATTATATGGAAACATGGCAAGGAAAACATTTTAGTATAACTGATCCAGAAGGAGTAAATACTGTTATATATCAAATAAATAAAACTCCAAAGGACTTAACAAAAGAATATCCAAAATATACGGTGGATAGACTTGATTATACTGAAGAACTAAGAGGTAACATGAAAAGAAAAACTTTTTATGTAGATTTTCCAACATATGAAGATGAATTATTGATTTTATCTTTTGCAAAAGATAAAGTTGTTGTTAATACTGCAATAATGGCAGATGATAAAATTTCAATAAGTAAAAAGCCAATGCCACTAAAATGTGATAGTATTTATTCAGAAGAAGAAAAAGAAGTTAAAGATTTTAAATATACACCAAATTTAAAAAGGCCTATTTGTATAATAGACCCTGAGACTACAGAAGAAGTAAAACCTACGCTTTATTTTGATGAAAAAACAAATGAAGTTAAAGGTAAATGCAAATTAAAACCATATAAATCTTATTTTGCCTTTGAAATCAGGGACAAAAAAGAAAATTAAGGGAGGAAGTTAAATGAACGTAAGTCCAGAAACAAATATTGAAGGAGCAAATACGGAAATTACTGCAATGGCCATTTCGCCAATTACAAATAAATTAGATAAAAATCAAAAAAGTGGAGATGCAACAAAAGTAAAAGCAAGTGGAGAACTTGAAATTGTAAGAGAAGATGTACCGGTAATAGATTCGAAATCTGTATATTATGAGTTTAATTTAGAAGGCAAAAGAAAATTATCAACTGGAGAGGTTATGATGAAAACAACAGGTGTAACTAAAGAACGTAGAAAATTACAAAAAGCAATAATGAAAGAACAAGAAAAACAAAGAGGATTAGTACAAGATGAAGGAGAATATACCAAAGAATAGTAGGTGATTTTAATGAATTACAAAATAGAAGGAGCAATAAGAAAAAATAAAAAAAGTTTTATAATATGTGTCATACTATGGCTTTTATTAGTCATAGTATTTGTTGCGCCATTTTCATATACAACATTCCAAGCAACAACAGATGCAGGCAAAATATCAATGTCAACATTTATAGATAGATTACCAATAAATATAACTAATCCATTTGCAACCATATCAGGAATATTTGCAGAAGGTGCAGGACATAATTTTGTATCAACATTGCTTGGATTTTCATTAATATATGTAGTAATCTATTTTATAGGATTTGCAAAATCTGCTCCTAAAAATAGATACACAGATATTGAACATGGTTCAAGTGATTGGAGTCAAAGAGGAGAACAATATCAAATATTAAGTAGAAATCACGGAATAATACTTGCAGAAAATAATTATTTACCACTTGATAAACGTGGAAATGTAAATGTTCTTGTAGTTGGACGGATCAGGATCTGGTAAATCTGCATCATACTCAATACCAAATGCACATCAATGCTTAGGGTCATATGTATTTACAGACCCGAAAGGTGAACTATATGATACAACTGCAGGATATTTAAAAGAGCAGGGGTATGATATCAAAGTATTAAACTTGGTAAGACCTCAATATAGTGATGGTTATAACCCATTAATGCATATTGCTTCAGAACTTGATGTTGATGTTATTGCAAATACAATAGTAAAAGGACAAAAAACAGATAGTGGTTCAGACCCATACTGGGACGATATGGCAGAAATGTTGTTAAAAGCATTAATATATTATTTAATAGCAACAAGACCGGAAGAAGAGCAAAACTTAGCAAGTTGTGCGGAATTAGTAAGGGCTGCAAACAAAAATGGTGGAAGTAACTTACTTTCAGATTTAATGAGCCAATTACCATATGACCATCCTGCAAGAATGTATTACAAATCTATAGAAATAGCGCCAGAAAAAACATATGGCTCTATTCTAAGTTCTTTGCAATCAAAATTAGGTAAATTTGACTCAAAAGAAATAGCAGAATTGACATCAACAGATACAATAAATTTTGAAGAAATAGGAAGCAAAAAAACAGCGGTATATGTAATATCATCAGATACACATACTGCATATGATTTCTTGCTTACAATATTCTTTTCACAAATGATACAACAATTATATGATTATGCAGATCAAAATGGCGGTAGACTTAAGGAAAGAACATACTTTATACTTGACGAGTTTGCAAATATAGGAAAAATACCAGACTTTGACAAAAAAATATCAACATCAAGAAGTAGAGGAATATCATTTAGTGTTATTTTACAAAATATTGACCAATTAGAAGCAGTATATGAAAAATCATACGAAACAATCATGGGTAACTGTGATACACATGTATTTTTAGGAAGTAACTCATTTAAAACAGTTGAATATTTCTCAAAACAATTGGGAGAAAAAACAATAGATAGGGATAATATTTCAATAAATAAAGATAAACAAAACCACAGAACTGGAAAAAGTTTATCAGACCAAATTATGGCTAGAGCACTTATGACACCAGATGAATTAAGAAGATTAGACAATGATTTATGTATAATTTTTGAAAAAGGATTGAAGCCAGTAAAAGCAAAAAAATTCTACTATTTCAAACATCCTATGGATAAAGAAATGCAAAGGTATGCAATTAGTCATAATGATATAGGCGAAATCGACAGAGGAACATGGAGAAAGTATAATCCATATAATCCTTATGTAGAAGAAGACGAAGAAGAGAAAATCGAAAATCTGAATATTGAATCTTTGGATGACTTATTTGAAGATGAAGATAAAAAAGAATCTGTTCCAGTGATAAAAAATGATACAAGTGTGAACAAAGAAGATACTGAAACTTTAGATAGTTTATTAAATCCAAATGTAGATGCAGATGCACCACTTCTTCCACAAGATGAAGACGAAGATACATATGATTTGCAAAAAGAATTAGAGGCAAAGTTTGATGAATTATTTGGACCTTTAGATGATGATGAATAAAAATTATATAATAAGGCTACTTTAAGTGAGTGGCTTTATTTTTTTTTAAGGAAATATTGCTTTTTAGAAGTAAGATATTGGACTGCAAATTAAGAACAAAAGTTTTATAAAAAATTAAAAGTGTTCGCTTGTTTTTTAACAACAAATGGTATATATTAGATAGTATAGGAAATGAGATAAGCAAGTGTGTTGCCACTTTACTACATAGTTTCTAACTATGAGAAAGTGAGGTGGTGTTTATGGAATTTATATTATTTTTAATATATACATTGGGAATTTCCCTTACTATAAACGTAGCCTTATTAACAATTATATACATAATTTGGACAAATAAGGAATAAATAAAACAGCACATCTTTGCTTGACCGGCAGATGTGCTGTTACATTCATATGTGGCAACCACAATTTGTGGTTTTCATTTCCTATATATATTATAACATATTATATTTAAATGTCAATTAGCAAAAATAAAAATACTGATATTAATAAGGAGAAATAAAAATGAAATTTATACACATAGCAGATATGCACTTTGACAGTCCATTTGTAAACCTTTCAGACAAAGATGGACTAGGAGACTTAAGAAGACTAGAACAAAGAAAAGTATTTAAAAAAGTAACAGAATATATAAAAGAAAATAATATAAAATACTTATTTATCTCAGGAGATTTATATGAACAAAAATATATAAAAAAATCAACAATAGAATATATAAATAATTTATTTAAGGAAATTCCAGAAACACGAATATTTATATCACCGGGAAATCATGACCCATATACAAAAAATTCATATTATAATAAATTTTATTGGAATGAAAATGTAAAAATATTCACATCAAAAATAGAAAAAATTGAATGTGAAGATGCAAATATTTATGGGTATGGATTTGATGATTTTTATTGTAAAAACTGCGGAATAGAAAAGGTTGAATTAGAAGATAAAAATAAATTAAATATATTAGTAATTCATGGAACACTAGATGGTGGTGCAATAGAAAATAGTGAATACAATCCTTTATCTTCAAAGATGTTAAAAGAAAAAGGATTTGACTATGTTGCTTTAGGACATATTCATAAACTAGATTATAATAAAGAAGAAAATCAAAATATTGTATATCCGGGGTCAACAGCTTCATTAGGATTTGATGAACTTGGTAAACATGGAATGATAGTCGGAGAATTGGAAAAAGAAAAAATAAATTTAGAATTTGTTCCATTAGATGAAACTGAATTTAAATTATATGATTTGGATATTACAGAAATAATTTCAAAAGAAGAATTAATTGAAAAAATAAATGAAATAAATTTTGAAGAAAATAATTTAATTGAAATTATTTTAACAGGAAAAAGAAATTTTGAAATTGACAGATACGAATTATATAAATTAATTTCAAATGATAAAGTGATTAAAATAAAAGATAAAACAAAAATAAATTATGATTTAGAAAAATTATCAAATGATACTACTTTAAAAGGTTTATTTGCTAAAGAAATGTTGGCAAAATTAAATGAAGAAAATATTCCTGAAGAGCAAAAAGAAATAATAGAAAAAGCAGTTGAAATTGGAATGGAGGCAATAGATTGAAAATAAAAAAAATAAAAATAAATTCTTATGGAAAATTAAAAGAAAAAGAAATAAATTTTAAAGACGGAATAAATTTAATATATGGACAAAATGAAGCAGGAAAATCTACATTAATTAAATTTATTATTAATTCATTATATGGAATTTCAAAAAATAAAAAAGGAAAAGAAGTATCAGATTTTGATAAATATAAACCTTGGTCTGGAGAAGAATTTTCTGGAAAATTAGAATATGAATTAGATAATAAAGAAAAATATGAAATTTATAGAGATTTTAGTAAAAAAAATCCAAAAATATTTAATGAAAATATGGAAGATATTTCGAAAGAATTTAATATTGATAAAAATAAAGGAAATGAATTCTTTTATGAACAAACAAAAATAGATGAAGATTTATTTTTGTCAACACTTGCAATTAACCAAAGTGAAGTCAAATTGGAAAATCAGGCTCAAAATTTTTTAATTCAAAAAATTGCTAATTTGGCACAGACTGGTGATGATAGTATATCTTTTAAAAGGGTAATGGACAGAATAAATAGAAGACAATTAGATGAGGTAGGAACTGAAAGGTCTAGGGAAAAGCCAATTAACATAGTTGCAAGAAAATTACAAGAATTAAATGCAGAAAAGGAAAATCTAGAAAAATTTAAAAATTTTAAATATGAATATGAAGAACAAGAAAATGATTTAAATGACGAAATTTTAAATTTAGAAAATGAAAATAATTTTCTAAAAGAAATTAAGTTGCAAAAAGAAAATGAAAAAATTGAAAATGAAAAAATAAAAATAAAAGAAAATATTGAAAATGAAAATTTAGAAAAAATAAATTCTGTAAATAAAAAAATAAATGAATTAAAAATAAATAATAAAAATATTTTAGAAAAATATTTAAATAATAATTTGGAAAATAAAAATAAAAAAATAAATAAAAATAAAATAAAAAATAATAAAAATAAATAAATAAAAAAATTAAATATTATTTTTATTTTAATAATTTTAATTAATATTTTACAATTTATTTTTATTAAAAATAATATTTTTAAATATATTTTTCTCCTTACAGTACCAACGTTTTTAATTTTTTACATATTTTTAATAAATAAAGAAAAAAATAAAATAAAAAATAATGAAAAAATAGAAAAAAATAAATTTAATGAAATTAATTTACAATTAATTAATTTAGAAAATGAAAAAAAATTAATAGAAAATAATCAAAAAAATAATAGTGAAGAATTAAATAAAATAAAAAATAATTTAAATTTAAAAAATAATTTAGAAAAAGAAAAAATAAAAAATAAATATTTAAATAAAATAGAAAAAAATAAAATAAATAATTTTTTGGATTTAAATAATTTAGAAAAAATAAATTTTGAAATTGAAAAAATTCAAAATGAAATAAATAATAAAAAATTAAAATTGCATACTTTAAATTTAGACAAAAAAAATATAGAACCACAGTTAGATAATTTGTCAAAAATTGAAGAAGAATTAGTTAACAATAATGAAAAAATGTTAACCTTGCAAAAATTAAATATGAGTATGAATTTAGCAAAAAACATTTTAAGCAACTCATATGAAAAAATGAAAAATTCAGTAACCCCTAAGTTTACAGAGAATTTATCTCATAATATCTCTAGCATAACAGATGGTAAATATAACAAAGTAATGTTTAATGAAGAAGAAGGTTTAATTGTTGAATTACAAAATGGAGATTATATTCCGGTAAATAGATTTAGCATTGGAACTATTGACCAATTATATTTATCATTAAGACTTTCTATGATTAATGAACTTTCTGATGAGACTGTTCCAATTTTCTTGGATGAAGCTTTCGCATTTTATGATGATGAAAGATTAAAAAATATTTTAGATTATTTAAACTCTAAATTTAGTAATAGACAAATTATTATTTTTACATGTACAAATCGAGAAAAAAGTATTTTTGAAAATAAAAATATTGATTATAACTACATAGAGTTGTAAAATTCCTAAATTTGTAGTATAATACCAAAAGGGTATAAAACTTGAAAAAATTTTATATGGAGATGCACAGAAAAGCCAAAGATTTGTCTGATAAAATTTTGGATAGTGATTCACGGAAAAATCCAAGATTTGTCTGTCGACGAACAGAGCAAAACACATTGAAGGGAGAATATTTATGTTTGAAAAATTAGAAGCAGTAGAAAAAAGATATGAAGAATTAACAAAAATGATTAGTGACCCAGAAGTAATATCAAACCAATCAGAATGGCAAAAATTAATGAAAGAACATGCAAGTATAGAAGATATAGTTTTAAAATTTAGAGAATACAAAAAAGCAAAACAAGCAATGGACGAAGCAAAAGAAATGATGGAAGACAAAGAATTAAAAGAATTAGCAGAAATGGAATATTATGATAATAAAGAAAAATTACCAAAATTAGAAGAAGAATTAAAATTCTTATTAATTCCAAAAGACCCAGACGATGATAAAAACATCATTTGTGAAATAAGAGCAGGAGCAGGTGGAGAAGAAGCCGCATTATTTGCTGGAACATTATTTAGAATGTACACAATGTATGCAGAAAGAAAACACTGGAAAATGGAAGTTTTAAACGAAAACGAAACAGGACTTGGTGGTTATAAAGAAATAACATTTATGGTTACTGGAAAAGGGGTTTATAGTAGACTTAAATTTGAAAGTGGAGTTCACAGAGTACAAAGAGTTCCAGATACAGAAAGCAGTGGTAGAATTCATACATCAACTGCAACTGTTGCGGTGCTTCCAGTTGTTGAAGATGTAGAAATTGAAATAAATCCAGCAGACATTAAAATGGAGGTTTTCCGTTCTTCAGGTGCTGGTGGACAACATATAAACAAAACATCATCTGCAGTAAGACTTATACATGAACCAACAGGTATCGTTGTTGAGTGTCAAACTGAAAGGTCTCAATTCCAAAATAGAGATAATGCTATGAGAATGCTTAGAACTAAATTATATGAAATGGAAAAACAAAAACAAGATAATGAAATTTCTAGTGCTAGAAAATCTCAAGTTGGTTCTGGTGATAGAAGTGAGAAAATTAGAACTTATAATTATCCTCAAGGTAGAATTACAGACCATAGAATTGGTATGAGTATTTATCAAATGGAAAATTTCTTGAATGGTGATATTGATGAAATGGTTGATAATCTAATTGCTGCAGATAGAGCAGAAAGATTAAAAGGTGAAGATGAATAATAGAAAATAAAAAGTCAATAAATATTGTGTATAAACAGTATTTATTGGCTTTTTTGAGAGTTTGAAAAAAACTTTGAAATTTATTTTTAACTATGACCAATAAATATATATTAGAAGAAGCCGGAACAATATCTCATGAAAAAGCATTAGAAAAAGCGCATAAAGAATATGATAAATATATAAAAAGTCATTTAACACAAAAGTTGTCGAGGAGGTTTAATTTTAATAATATAAAAGGACAGAGAAATCAACTAAGATTTCTCTGTCAGGGATTAATTAACAGAAGTTGCTGTTGCAATGACACACATTTTTATAATTGCTTCTTTGCTATTTGCTCTGGCAAAAAAGCAACCATTATGACAAAAAGTTGAATCTATTTGGATATGGGAAAATTACAAAGTTAATAGGATTGTTTTTACTACTGTTCAATAAGTTGCTTACCAAAGCTTTCCCATATTAGACCTGCACTTGCATATATTAACATAAGTCAAATTTTATTGCATTATTTCATGTTATAGATTATAATATACTATGGAAAAGAGGAAATAAGATGATAAAAAGATATAAAAAGAATGAAATTGAAAAGCTAGTTAAAATATTAAAAAATGATGGTGTAATTAGTGTGCCAACTGATACTGTTTTTGGTATATGTGCTAGAATAAATTCAGAGATAGCACATGATAAATTAATAACTGTAAAAAATCGTCCAATAAAAAAGTCATTTCCTGTAATGTGTGCAAACGAAGAACAGATCAAAAGTATAGCTATTGTAAATGATGTAGCAAAAAAATTAATTAGATCATTTATGCCTGGACCAATTACATTAGTATTGAAGAAAAACAAGGATTTACCAGAATATGTAACAAATGGAAAAGATACAATTGCAATTAGAATGGCAACATCAGAAACGATAAAGAAATTGATTTTAGAATTAGAAAGTCCAATATTTATGACAAGTGCCAATCAAAGTGGAGAACCTACTTGTACCAGTTTAGATGAAATAGAAAAAATGTGTCCCAAATTAGATGGAATGATGGAGGGAAATGTGATTTTTTCAAAAGGAAGTACAATTATAGATTGTAGTGCTAATGAGATAAAAATATTAAGAGAAGGTCCAATAACAATGGAAAAAATAAATGAAATAGTAAATTGCACGTAAGCAACAAATTACAATTTTAAAAAATAAATCATAAAACAACAAGTAAAACATATAAATCTAGTAATATTGTAAAAAAGGGGAAATTGCTGTGAACGAAATCTTAAAAACAACATTACTAGGTTTATTTTTTGGCACATTTGGAACAACAATAGGAGGAATACTAGGAATAGTAATCAAAAAAAATTCAAACAAATTTCTAAGTTTTATACTATCATTTGCATCAGGCCTAATGATGTCAGTAATATGCTTTGACTTAATACCAGAAGCATTAGGGATTAGTAACATATACGGAGTAGTATTTGGGGTATTAATAGGAATTATATCAATGATATTTTGTGATGTAATAGTTCAAAAAAAGTTCAATAAAAAGCAACAAAAATATGTTGAAAGTAATGATTTGTTAAAAACAGGAATTATAGTATCAATAGGGTTAGCAATACACAATTTTCCAGAAGGTTTAGCAATTGGTTCAGGATTTGAAGCCTCAATGCGTTTGGGACTTGGATTGGCAATTGCAATATGTTTACATGATATACCAGAAGGAATATCAATGGCAGTACCTATGAAAAATGGAGGAATGTCAAAAGCAAAAGTTATTTTTTATGTAATATTATCAGGAGTTACAACAGGAGTTGGTGCATTTTTTGGAGCAATCGTAGGTTCTATTTCTCAAAGTGTAATTGCGGTTTGCCTAAGTTTTGCGGCCGGTGCAATGTTGTATATTGTTTCTGGTGAATTAATACCAGAATCAAATAAATTATATAAAGGTAGAATGTCTGCTGTTGGTAATATGATAGGGTTTATAATTGGAATTTTTGCAACGCAATTATGAAAAAATGAGGCAAATAACTGCTTCATTTTTTACATTTTATATAGCGAAAAAATGTTTGAAAAATATTCTAAATTCTATTGACTTTTAAAATGTAAAATTATATAATTGGACAAGAAAATTTGGAGAAAATATCAATTAAATAATTTAGAAAGTAGGAATAAAAATGCAAGATATATTAAAAGGATTAAATGACAAACAATACGAAGCGGTAGTAAATACAGAAGGTCCATGCTTAGTAATAGCTGGAGCAGGAAGCGGAAAAACAAAAGTATTAACACATAAAATTGCATACTTAATAGGAGAAAAACAAGTAAAACCATGGAACATATTAGCAATTACATTCACAAATAAGGCTGCAAACGAAATGAAAGAAAGAATCGGGAATTTAGTAGGAGATGTTGCGGCAGACATATGGATGGGAACATTTCACTCAATATGTGTGCGTATTTTAAGAAGATTTATAGATAGAATAGGTTTTGATTCTTCATTTATAATTTTTGATACATCTGACCAAAGAACATTAGTAAAGGCATGTATTAAAAGTATAGGTTTAGATGATAAAATGTTTACGGACAGAAGCGTTTTATCAGAAATAAGTAATGCAAAAAATGAAATGTTAGAACCAGACCAATATACAGTAAGAGCAAATGGAGACTTTAGAAAAGAAAAAATTGCACTAGTATATGAAATGTATCAAAAACGTTTAAAAGAAAACAATGCAATAGACTTTGACGATATCATAAATTATACAATTAAAATATTAATGGAAAATCCTGATATATTAGAATATTATTCAGATAAATTTCATTATGTATTAGTAGACGAATATCAAGATACAAACAAGGCTCAATTTACATTGGTAACAATGCTTGCATCTAAAAATGGAAACATAACAGTTGTTGGAGATAATGACCAAGGAATATATAGTTTTAGAGGTGCTGATATTTCAAACATTTTAAATTTTGAAAGAGATTTCCCAGGAACAAAAATAATTAAATTGGAGCAAAATTATAGATGTACAGGAAATATTTTAAAAGCAGCAAATGCAGTAATTAAAAATAATGAAGTCACATATAAAAAGGAATTGTGGACAGAAAATGAAGTTGGAAACTTACCTGCAGTATATTCTGCAAAAAATGAATATGATGAAGGAACATATATTGCACAACAAATTGAACATTTGAGAAGAGAAGAATATTACAAATATTCAGACTTTGCAATTTTATATAGAATGAATACTCAATCAAGAGCAATAGAGGAAATTCTAAGAAGAGAGAGCATTCCATATAAAATTATAGGTGGTCTTAAATTCTATGAAAGAAAAGAAATTAAAGACATAATTTCATACTTAAGATTAATACAAAATCCATCAGACAACTTGAGTTTGAAGAGAATAATTAATGAACCTAAAAGAGGAATTGGAAAAACAAGTTTAGACAAAATAGAAGAATTATCAATTAATAGTGGAGTTCCAATGTATGAAATTATTAAAAATGCGGAACAATATGGATTAAATAGAGTATTTTTAAATTCAAGAGAATTTGTAAATGCAATAGAAGAATTGAGAGCAAAAAAAGATGATATAAAAATATCTGATTTAATAAAAGAAACACTTAAAAAATCAGGATATACTCAGGCATTGGAAAATGAAAATACAATAGAAGCAGAAAACAGAATAGAAAACTTGGACGAGTTCTTAACTGTTGCAATAGAATTTGAGGACGAATCTGCAGATAATAAATTAAGTGATTTCTTAGAAGGAATAACATTATCAAGTGATATTGATAATATGGAAGAGGCAGAAGAAACTGTAACACTTATGACATTACATAGTGCAAAAGGACTTGAATTCCCAGTAGTATTTTTGGTAGGAATGGAAGAAGGAATATTCCCAGGTTATAAATCTATTGGAGAACCAAAGGAATTAGAAGAAGAAAGACGTTTATGTTATGTTGGAATAACAAGAGCAAAAGAACATCTATTCTTAACATGTAGTAAACAACGTACAATATTCGGTTCAACAAGTTGTAACCAAGTATCAAGATTTTTAAGAGAAATACCAAGTGATTTATTAGACGGATATGACGATGCTTTAGGTGAAAAACAAGAAAACAATAGTAATATTTTTGGAGATTCAAAATATAGTTGGACATATGGAAGCAAAGACAATGGAAATATAAAAACATACAAAATTGATAAAAATGAACCAAAAGTTGCAGCAGCAAGTAGTAGTACAAATAGTAATGGATTTATGTTTAGAACAGCAGAAAGCTTCTTAAATAATTTAACCAAAAAATCATCAGGAGCAAATGTTGATTTATCTAAATATAAAGAAGGAGTCAGAATTTATCACAAAAAATTTGGCGAAGGTGTTATTAGTAATGTTGAGCCAGAGGGTGACGATTTAAAAGTTGATATTCAATTTGATAAAGTTGGACATAAACGTTTAATGGCAAAATTTGCTAATTTAGAAATAATTTAAAAATTTCGGGATTGGGGGACAGGTCTTCAATCCCGAAATTTTTTTATATTCTAGGAAAGTTATCATAGTATGATAACTTTCTGTAGAAGATAAATATGGCAGAAATTAGATTTTGTAGCAGTTTGCACTGCATACAAAATCTTAATTCTGGTTTTTTGGCTAAATTAAGAATAAAATTTTTAAAATTGCAAATGATAAATAAAGAATAACGCTTATATGTATTTTTATTACAATGATTGGAATGTGATTTTAACAAAATTGAAGTGTAATAAATAAAGCAGAGCGTAAGAAAGGATGATAAAAATGGCAAATTTAAATCAAATGGAATTACAAAACTTAAGACATTTTATAGGTGCACATGAAACAATATATCAAAAATTAAACACATATTCTGCACAAGCAGTAGACCCTCAAATAAAACAATTATTCACAAAATCTGCACAAGATGCTTTAAACACAAAACAAAAATTAATGTCTTTTTTAAATAATTAGGAGGGAGGAAAAAACATGGATGAAAAAACAATGGTAAACGATATTTTAGCAGGTGTAAAGGCTGATTTAACAGGATATCAAACAGCAATATCTGAGGCAGAAAATATGGAATTAAGGCAAGCATTCCAACAAATAAGAAATGGTGATGAAAGTTTTCAATATGAATTATTCAAAATAGCACAATCAAAAGGATATTACAAACCTGCACAAAAGGCTTCACAAACAGAAGTCGAAACAGTAAAAACAGAATTACAACAATAAAAAAAGGGATTAGGGGAAATACTCTTAATTCCTTATTTATATATCAGGAAAGTTATGCAACTTTCCTAATATATAAAATTACACTGCACAGAAAATTTATTTCATAAATTTTCGTGCACGAACAAATTTCCTAAAACTCCTAAAATATAAATGTTTTGTACAGAAACTTACATAAAGTAAAATTTTCGTACTAACAAAAAAGAAAATCAATAAAATTAATTTAAAATATAAATAATGATATTAAAAAATATAGAAAAACTAAAAAAACGAAAGAAAGAATAATAAAAAGTCATTAAATCTTACGGAAAATAAATAAAGAGCCTATTGCAAAAAAATAAAAAAAAGTGTAAAATGTTGGCAGAATATTATAAGGAGAAATTGTAATGTTTAAAAAAGTATTAATACATACAAGAAGAACAATGAAATTAGTAATTTTGATAACTGTAGCTTTATTAGCAATAATTGCAGTTGTGGCATCATTTTACAAAATAAGTTATAGTGTAAGTTTAAATGGACAAGAATTAGGATATACAGATAATAAAAGTAAATTACAATCACAAATAAATGAATATATGGAAAATGGCGAAAACCAAAATACTGCATTTGTACAACTGGATAATTTACCAAAATATAAAATATGTTTATTAAAAAGAAATGTAAATTCAAATGATGAGGAAATTTTCAATACAATAAAATCAGGAGGAACAACATATTATAGGTATTATGCTGTATTGGAAAATCAAGAAGAAAAAGTATATGTACCCGAATTTACAGAAGCAGAAGAAATAGTAAATAAATTAAAAGAAAAAAATAGTACAAATATAGACAATATAACTATTTCTGAAAAATATGATACAGAATTAAAAGTAATGGATAATATAGATGATGCAGTAGCAAGTTTATATTCAGAACCAAAAAATGTAGTAGTTGCTTCAACAAAGAAATCAACTACAAAAAAATCAACAGGAACAGCAGTGAAATCAACAGGAACTGTTAATACTGCAATGACAATTTCAGGAACAAAAGTTGCGTTAGGAATATCATTATCTAAACCAGTATCAGGAATAATATCCTCAAGATTTGGAGCAAGAAGTTCAATAAGAAGTTCTGCACATACTGGACTTGATATAGCAACATCAACAGGAACGCCGGTTGCAGCAGCAGCATCTGGAACAGTAACGTTTGCAGGATGGAAAGGTTCTTATGGAAATTTAATGGTTATTACTCATAGCAATGGAGTACAAACATATTATGGACATTGTAGTAAATTATATTTTAGTGCAGGAGCAACAGTATCACAAGGGCAAACTATTGCTGCAGTTGGTTCAACAGGAAATTCAACAGGTCCACATTTACATTTTGAAATAAGAGTTAATGGGGTGGCTTATAATCCACAAAATTATTTATATTAATATAAAAAGGTATGCGTATTCTCTTACTAGCATACCTTTTTATTATATATTAGGAAAGTTATGAAACTTTCCTAGTATATAAAATTATACTGTACAAAAAATTTATTTCATAAATTTTCGCGCATGAACAAATTTACTGAAAATTTCAATTTTTTTGAGTATGGTAAAAAGTAGAGTTAAGGCTAAAATTGAAAATTTTCAGATTTGTTCTATGCAAAATACTGTATACAAGTTGTAATTGCATTATTTTTTAAAATGACTTTTCCATGCTCCTTTAGTTTAAAAATAAAATTTCTTGAGTATTTTTCAATAACCGAAAACTCTAATAAAGAAGAATAAAAAAAACTTAAATTGGAGTTTTCTAAATTCAAATTATCTAGTACTAAATAATAATTATTATTAAATAAATACAGGGCAGCACTTTTATAAAGTTTTTTTAAATTAATATTAGAATTTGTATGTAAAAAAAGGCAAAATTCACAAAAATAATCAAAACTTTCAAAACGATAAATTAATGGTGATGAGATGAACGTTTTTGAATTCTTTTTCGTACTCAATAATTTTTTATGCTGACTTTTAACTAAGATATCATGTTCTGGGTATTTTGTGATTGTAAAAATAAAAATTTCATTGTTTTCTGTTGATGCTTCAATTAATAATTTATGACCTGTTGTATCGAAGCTTATTTCTTTTTCTGCTTGATTTAGTATTTCTAAAAATAATTTTTGTGAGTCCGCACTGGTAAGTAATAGTTCATTTATATCTATTTTTTTATCTTTAAATTCTTCTCTTTTTAGTGTTATTCGTATTTTATTTTCGGTTATTTTTTCAATTTTCATTTAATTATACCTCCATACTTATAATTTTATTATACTATGATATTTAATAGAATTAAAGACACAAAATATGGTAAATACAAATTGTTATAATTCTTTACATAAATTTCTAAAAACCACTTGAAAAAAACGCAAAATCAATGTATAATAGCAAATGTAAAAAAGGGTGTATCCGTAAGGACAAAAGAAAAAAATGGAGGTAAAGAAATGGCAACAAGAGAAAAAAATATATGGATATTGTTAGTATTTTTATTAGCAGGATTAGTAATAGGGGGACTATTGGGAAAATTAGCTTCAAGTGTATCATGGCTATGGTGGCTATCATATGAACAAGAATTTGGAATAAATGCACCAATAGTATTAGACTTAAGTGTATTAAAACTAACATTTGGACTAATGTTCAAAATAAACATTGCAAGCATAATAGGAATGGTATTAGCAATATTTATATACAAAAAGATATAAAAGTAATTTACAAAAATAAAAAGTGGGGCAAATAAAACAAAAAGGAGTCAAAATTTGTCACTAAAAATAAAAGAATTACCAGAAACAGAAAGACCATATGAAAAGCTAGAACTATATGGAGAAAAAACATTATCAAATGCAGAACTAATAGCAATAGTAATAAAAACAGGAACAAGAGAAGAAACATCAGTACAAATAGCACAAAGAATACTAAAACTAAGTGAAGACCCACAAATGGGAGAACTTAACTTTTTAAAAAATATAACATTAGAAGAACTTATGCAAATAAAAGGAATAGGCAAAGTAAAAGCAATACAAATAAAAGCAATATGTGAATTAGCAATAAGAATGAACAAACCAGCAAATTACAGAAAAATTGTAGTTCGTAATTCATCACACTTAGCTGGAATGCTTATGCAGGAATTACGATTTGAAAAAAAAGAACATATACTTCTTATTTTGTTAAATAACAAAAATGAAATTCTAAAAAAAATAGAACTTGGCCATGGTGGAATATATTTTGTAAATGTTAACATAATGGACATTATAATGGAAGCAGTAAAAATAAAAGCACCTAGAATGATTTTGGTACATAATCATCCATCAGGGGATCCAATGCCAAGTGATAGAGACATTAAAATAACAGATAAACTTTATAGAATAGCAAGAGATTTAGGCATTGAGTTAATGGACCACTTAGTCATTGGAAATGGTGTATTCAGAAGTGTTTTTGTTGTATTAGAAAAGAGAGTAGCAGAAGAAAAGAAAAAAATGAAATCAAAAGAAAAAGGCAAACAAAATAAAATTAAAATATGTAAATTAAAAAATAAACTACGTATTGAAAAAAATAAAATGTATGTATCTACAAAAAAAGGATGTCAGATCAGAAAGGAATTGAAATTATGAAATTTTTTACATTTGGTTCAAAAGATATTGGAATAGATTTAGGAACTGCAAATATTTTAGTAACATTAAAAGGAAAAGGAATTGTATTAAAGGAACCTTCTGTTGTTGCAATAGATAGAAAAACAGGAAATATAATGTCAACTGGAAATGAAGCAAAAGAAATGTTAGGAAGAACACCTGAACAAATAAAAGCAGTAAGACCATTAAAAGATGGTGTTATTGCTGACTTCACTGCAACACAATTAATGTTAAAAAACATAATACAAAAAGTAGAAAAAAGATACAATGTCGGTAGACCAAGAGTTGTTGTTGGGGTTCCATCAGGTATAACAGAAGTCGAAGAAAGAGCAGTAGAAGAATCTGTATTACAAGCAGGAGCAAAAGAAGTATATTTAATAGAAGAACCTATGGCAGCGGCAATAGGTGCTTCATTAGATGTTGCAGAACCAAGTGGAAGTATAATTGTAGATATCGGAGGAGGAACTACAGAAGTTGCAGTAGTTTCACTAGGAGGAATTGTTGTAAGTCACTCTTTAAGAGTTGCCGGAGATGAACTTGATGAAGACATAGTTAATTACGTAAAAAGAGAAATGAACTTAGCAATAGGAGAAACAACAGCAGAGCAAATCAAAATGCAAATAGGTTGTGCAATGCCTTTAATGACAGAAATGACAATGGAAGTTAGAGGTAGAGATTTAACAGACGGATTGCCAAGAAACGAAAAAATAACATCAACTCAAGTAGAAGAAGCAATGAAAGAATCAATATCAAAAATAGTAGACATTGTAAAAAGTACATTAGAAAAAACACCACCAGAACTTGCATCAGATATTATGGAAAAAGGAATTGTACTTGCAGGTGGAGGAGCTTTAATAAAAAATCTAGACAAATTAATAAGTATAGAGACAGGAATGCCTGTATATGTTGCAGAAGAACCATTGGACTGTGTTGTTAGAGGAGCAGGAAAAACATTAGAGGATTTAGAAAGATTAAAAACAGTTTTAATAAATTCAAGAAAAAGAAGATAATAATTGTAAAATTGAAAGGAGAATATTATGTATAGAAACAAAAAAAGTGGATTGTTAGGGATTATAATAACAATAGTAGTATTAATATTAATAGTTATTTTTTCTAACAAAGAAGCAAATACATCATTTTTTGAAAATGTTGCAAACAAATTAGTTATGCCTATACAAAATGGACTAACATATGTAAAAAACAAAGTTAGTGGTAATTCTTCTTTTTTTACTGATATAAGCAACTTGAAAACAGAAAACAAAGAATTACAAGAAAAAAACAGTAAACTAGAGCAGTCATTAAGAGAACTAGAAAACATAAAAACAGAAAATGAAACACTAAAAGAATATTTAGGGCTAACAGAAAAATATGGAGAATATAAAACAATACCTGGGTATGTAATAAATAAAGATATAAACAATTATTCAAAAACTCTTATAATTAATATTGGAAAACAAGATGGAATAGAAGAAAATATGACAGTAATTGCAGACGAAGGACTAGTTGGACATGTTATATCTGTTACAGACAATACCGCAAAAATTAGAACTATAGTTGATACATCAAGTTCTATAAGTTGCTTAATGAGTTCAAGTAAAGATAGCATCGTATGTAAGGGAACATTAGACAGTAATATCGAAATAAAAGCAATGTATATACCAACAGATGCAAACCTAGTTCAAGGGGACAGTGTAGACACATCTGGTTTAGGAGGAATTTATCCAAAGGGAATACATGTAGGAACAATAAAAAAGATAGTAACTACAAAAAATATGACAGATAGATATGCATTAGTTGAAACTGCTGTGGATTTTAACAAATTAAATACGGTTTTAGTAGTAAAAAATAATTAACAGAGGTGAAAATATTGAAAAAAGTACTTATAAATTTAGCATTAATACTAATAGGCTTTGTAATATATTTTCTCCAAGCAAATTTTTTTAGTTGGTTTTCAATTGGAGGAATAAGACCAAATCTTTTTGTAATATACATACTATTTATAGGATTATTTGGAAACAGAAGCATGGGAATAGTTTATGGAGCAGTATGGGGAATATTTTTAGACTTAATATATAAAACAAATGTTGGAATAAACCTAATTGGACTGGTATTAATAGGAGTAATTGCAATATTATTTAACAAAAACTTCTCAAAAGATAGTAGAATAACAGTAATGTTTATGGTATTTGGAACAACAATAATATTTGAGGTTATAACATATTTTATAACATATATGTTATATTCAATAAATGTTGAAGTTTTAAGTTTTATAAAAATTTTAATTGTAGAAATTATTTATAATATATTAGTTACAATAATTATATATCCGTTAATGCAAAAATTTGGCTATTATATGGAAAATGAATATAAAGGAAATAAAATTTTAACAAGATATTTTTAAGGATTTTAACAGATTATAAAAATTTGAAATACAGAGATTTATAGTATGAAAGGAGAGTGAAAAATTGGCAAAAGAAATTAATAAAAAAAGTATTAATTTAAGATATAATATTGTAACTATTTTTACATATGTAATTGGGATAATATTAATAGTCCAATTGTTCAATCTTCAAATAATACATGGATCAAAATATAGAGAAGAATCAAATACACGATTAACAAGAGAAAGTACATTAGAAGCAGACAGAGGAGAAATACTAGATAGGTCAGGAAATATATTAGTATCATCTAGTCAAAAGTTCAACCTTGAATTATATAAAAGTAAAATTGATAACAATTCATTAAATGAGTCAATATTAAAAATTGTTCAAGTATTAGAAAAATATAATGTTAATTATACAGACAATTTTCCTATAAAAATAGAACCATTTGAATATACTATATCAGATGAAAATTTAGTTAATTGGAAAAAAAATAACAATATAGATGAGAATGCAACGGCAGAAGAAGCATTTAATAAATTTAAAGAAAAATATAAAATTGAAAACACAGATAATAAACAAGTAAGAAAAATAATAGCAATAAGATATGCAATAGCAAAAGAAGGATATAGTAGTACAAAATCATTAACAATTGCAAAAGATATACCAAGAGAAGCAGTTGCGGAGTTTTCAGAAAAAAGTGATAAATTTCCAGGAATAAACATAACAGTACAACCAGTAAGAGTCTACAAAGAAGGAACATTGGCTTCACATATTTTAGGATATGCATCAAAAATAGGTTCTGACGAATATCAACAAAAAAAGGATGAATATGATCAAAATGACTTAATAGGAAAAACTGGAATAGAATCGCTTTTTGAAAAATATTTAAAAGGCCAAAAAGGAACAAAACAAATTGATATGGCAGTTGATGGAACAACAACTGCAGAAGTTGTTGAACAAGAAGCGGTTGCAGGTTCAAATATTGTTCTAACAATAGATTCAAAATTACAAAAAATAACTGAAGATGCATTAAAAGAAAATATAGAAAAAATAAAAAATGGTGGTTTTGGAAAATCATATGATGCAAAAGGTGGATCATGTGTAGTTATGAATGTAAAAACAGGTGAAGTACTTGCAATGGCAAGTTATCCAGATTATAATCCACAATCATTTGCAAATGGAATAAGTAGTGAAGAATGGAAAAGTTATAATGAAAATAAATCATATCCATTAATAAACAAAGCAATCCAAAGTGCATATGAACCAGGTTCTATATTTAAAATGGTAACTGCAATAGCGGGACTTGAATCAGGAAATATATCATTAACAGAAAAAATTAATGATACTGGACAATACATAAAATATGGAGAAAAAAGAAATTGTTGGTATTATACAGATTATCATAGAGGACATGGATATTTAAATGTAATTGGCGCAATCCAAAAATCATGTAACTATTTCTTCTACGAAACAGCAGATAGAATGGGAATAGATACATTAGATAAATATGCAAAATATTTTGGATTAGGTACAAAGACAGGCATAGAACTTCCAAGTGAAGTATCTGGAACACTAGCAAGTAAAGAATATGCTAAATCAATAAATACTACATGGAATCCAGGAGACACAATTAATGCAGCAATAGGACAAGGCTATAATAGATTTACACCATTACAGATGGCAAAATATATAAGTATGGTAGCAAATGGTGGAAATAAAATAGATGTTAGTATAGTAAAAACAATACAAAATGCAGATGGAACAGAAGTATCAAAAGACGAAATAAGAAAATTTGTTAACGAAAAATTAGGAATTTCAAATAATGACCAAAATGAAAAAATTAATTTAAACAGTCAATATGTAAATGCTGTAAAAGAAGGAATGAGATCAGTTACAAGTGGTGAAGCAGGAACGGCGTATGCACGTTTTAAAAACTTTAATATAGCAGTAGGAGGTAAGACAGGTTCAGCAGAGGCAGGAAAAGATGCAAAAGGAAAAGATATTGTAAATGCATGGTTTGCTGCATTTGCACCATATGATGATCCAGAAATTGCAGTTGTTATTATGGTTGAAAACGGAGGACATGGAAATTATACTGCAGAGGCAGTTAGAAATATAATGGCAGAATATTTTGGAATGAATACACAAGATGTTACAGAAGATATGCAAGCAAATGCTTATACAGAAAGCATGAGATAATAAAAATAAAAAAAGTGAGAGGATGTAAAAATGGGTAATAATTGTGTTAGCATTAATTTAAAAAAAGATCAGATTGTAGTAAAAATTGCAGAAGATGCAGAACAAAAGAGAATAATTTCAGAATTATCAAGAAAAATATCAGATTTAAAAAAATTATACAAAGATGAAAAAACACCTATTAGAATAGTTGGCAAAGTTTTAAAAAATAAAGAAATTGATGAAATTCAAGAATTGATAAAAGAAAAAATAGATGTAGAAATTGATTTTGATATGCCAAAAAGTCTGGGACTATCAAGTATTACACGTACATTTAAACAAGAAATTGCAATATCAGAAACAAAATTTCATAGAGGTTCATTACGCTCAGGACAAAGACTAGAAACAGAAGGAAGCATTGTAATAATAGGCGATGTAAACTCTGGTGCAGAAGTAATTGCATCAGATAACATAGTTGTAGTTGGAACCTTACGTGGCTTGGCACATGCAGGCGCAAAAGGAAACAAAAATGCAATTATAGCCGCAGGAAAACTAGATGCGGTGCAAATAAGGATTTCTAATATTGTAAAAGAAATAGACAGAGATGAAGAACCTTTACATAAACAAGCATATATTTTTGTAGATAATGATAAAATTGTTATAGACTAATTATGAAAAAAGTAACATAAATAAAATTAAATATAACATTTCATCATGAACGTGTTGTTGATACAAAAAGTACATAACACCTATAATTATTAAATCATCTACAAAAAGTTTTATACCTAAAATCTCAAAAATAGGTTTATCAGTAGTATTACTAATATTTCTAGAATTAGTAATACTACTTTTTTCTTTATTTTCAGTATTATCTTCACTTATTTCTTCTTTTAATATATTTTTATTTGCTTCTTTTTCAAAATTAGATATGTTATTTTGTGGAATTCGATTATAGTATCTATAATAGTTGTAGTTGTAGGGATAACCGTAGAAAGGAAATCTAAACATTATTATCATTCTCCTTGTTATCTTTCATGATTTCGGCTATTTTAGCAACATTTAATAAATTCATATAATTGTCTAATTGACCTTTTTTGCTATCACGCAAATATGGCTTTAATGAATTTAACAAATTGGCTCTTGGGTCATTTTGGTTATCTTTCATTTTATTAATTACAGAAGACATTTTCATTATTGTGTTTATGTCTAAATTGCTGAAATCAAAATTATTACTTTGTGAAGATGTGTTTGTACTATTTTGGGGCGTAGGTTCTTCATGTTGTTGAGCATTTTGCGAATTTGGTTCTTTTTGACTAGAAAGTATTTTTGAAAAATTTTGTATCATTTCTGGAGATATGTTTGATATAGCGTCTGATAAATTGCCGTTGTCTACCATGTTTTTTATGCTTTTCATTGTGTTTTCATCAATGTTCATATTATTCATTTTTATCACCTCTATAAATAATATATTAATTTTTTTGATTATATATGTAATATAATATATAGTATATGAAATTTTAAAAAATATGTGCGTACTTTTTATGGACGGTAAACTGTAATCACTGTAAACTAAAAAATGGAAAAAATGTCTAAAAAATATTGAAAAAACCTTGAAAAAGGTGTATAATTTATTCTGGTAGTATTATGTAAAAAAGATTATTTTAAAAATACAAAAAAGGATGTAACATAAATGTAATAAAAAAGACATAAAAAAGAAAAATAAATCATAAATAAGCATCCGTAATACTATGAAACAAATGCAAAAATACAAGGTTGACAGCAAAAAGCATTACTTATATTATATATAAGAAGGTAGTTTAATATTTTAGGAGGTAAAGAGGATGAAACAAAGAATTTTAAACGCAATAACAGCAATGTTATTAATTTTAACATTAACAATGGCAAATGTAATAATGCTATGTGTTGATGTTGTTTCTTATGCTGCAGATTCTATAGACAGTAGTACAAGTCATAAAAACGTAGAATTTATGGCATATTTTAAAGACGCAAATGGAAATAAAACAACAAGTATGGATGCAAAAACAAATGCAGAAGACTTAAAATTATATTTCCAAGTAGCAGTAAATAAGGAAGGATATTTCAATGGAAATATAGTACTAAATAATGCTAATTTTAGACTAAAATCAAATATATTAAGTGATAGTGTTAGCAAAATAGAAAACAATGTAGTATATTTAAATCAAATTAATGCCGGAGAAAACAAAGAAATAGAAGTAGGAATAGAACTATTAAAAGACGAGCAATTTGACTTAAATTATATAGATATGGGAAGTAGTGTTTCTATAAAAGGTACTTACAAAGATGGAACACAAAAAGATATAAACATAAATACTGATAAAAAAATAACATTAAATCTTGTAAGACCATATGATAGTGCTGATGATGCAATTATGCTATCACAAGAAGTAATAACAAATAAAATCTTAAAAGTAAATGGACAAGAAAAAAGAATTGTACAATTGCAAGTTAAATCAGGGTTAAACAACAATTTATATCCTATAAAAGAAACAATTGTAAATATTCAAGCTCCTAAAATTTCAAATAGATATCCTGAAAATGTAATTGTAAACGCAAATGATGTATTAACAACAACAGGAAAAGAATTATCAACAGACAACTGGAATTACAATAATCAAACAGGAAAGATAGAAATTAAATTAGAAAATAAATTAAATAATGGAAAAGTTTCATGGATAAAAAATGGATGCGACAATTTTGTAGTAACATATGTATATGATAAAGATGTAGAAATAAATAGTGAAAAATCAGCAGTAGATTCTAAAATTTCATTATATGACAAAAAATCAACAGTGTATACTGCAGGAAGTGAAATAACAGTCACAAAAGGAGAAAAGAATTCAATTGTAACATCAAATATTGAGCAAAACGAAACAAGTATATATAAAGGAAAATTATATGCGGGAATTTCAAGAGATATTACATATAGAGATGTTATTAATGTAAATTTAAATAACATAGAAGTAGATGCTAAAGTTAAAGAGAGTGAACAAACAATAAATGGTGAAAAAATAGCGTCAACATACAAAACATCAAAATTTAGTAAAGTACAAATCCAAAAAGTATTAGGACAAAATGGAAAATTAACAATTTTAAATTCAAACGATGGAAATGTAATTGCAACAATAAACAAAGATACTGTGGCAGATGAAAATGGAAACATTTTAGTTTCATATCCAGAGAATGTTGAAGTAATTACAATGAAAATAGAACAAACAGAAAATGTTGGTAAAATAGAAGTAGAAACTACAAGAACAATTGGAACAATAAACAAAGATAAAGTAAGACAAGCAAACACAATAGATTTATCTAGTATTGTTGCTTATAATACAAATGGTACTGAAGATGAAGTATCAAAGTATAATTCAAGCATCAAATTAGATGAAACACAAACTTCTGCAGATTTACAAGTAAGCAGAACAGACTTATCTGCAATGACAACCAATAACAATGTTGAATTTAGAATTACTTTAAAATCTAGAGAAGAAAAAAATGAATTATTTAAGAACCCAATTTTAAGACTTAAATTACCATCACAAATAAAAAATATAAAAGTAAATTCAATTAATTTAGTATATGATGATGAGTTAAAAATAAAATCATCACAATTAGATACAACAAATAATGAAATTATAATTGAATTACAAGGTGAACAAACAAAATATAAAAATGAAGCAATTGATGATGCAACAATTATTGTAAATGCAAATTTGACAACAGATACAAAAATAGCAAGTAGCAAAGAAAGTGTTGTATTAACATACACAAACGAAAATGCTATAAATTATGAAAATGGAAAAAATATTGGTACAGTTTCTAAAGATATAAACATTATTTCTTATGCGGGAGTTGTAACAACAAATCAGGTTTCAAAATTTGGAATAGATGTTGTAAATAATCAAGGAAATGCAAATGGAGAATTAAAAATCTCATCAGATAGAGATGAAGCAGTATATCAAAAGAGAATAATAAATAACAAAGAAAATAAAATATCAAATGTTAGAATATTAGGTACATTCCCAACAAACAAAGCAACAGATTCAAATAACATTAATGTAGAAGTAAATAACATTTCAGTTACTGGAGTTGAACAAAATAAAGTAAAAGTTTATTATTCAGAAAATGCTAATGCAACAACAGATTTAAATAATAAAGATAATAAATGGACAGAAAATTTAACAAATAAAAATGATGTAAAAAAATATTTAGTTGTAGTTGACGAATTAGATGTTAAGAAAGAAATTGATTTAGCATATAGTGCAGTTATACCTGAAGGATTAGATTATAATCAAGTAGCAGAAGAAAATTACATTGTTTATTACACAAATATAACATCAGAAGAAAAAACAGAAATAAGTAAAAGCACATTTTCAACTCCAAAAGGAGCAGTTATAGATACAGTGTTAAGAGCATTAGTTGCGGGAGATGAAAATAATGAAGTAAAAGAAAATGGAATTTTAAGATATGCAATCACTGTTTCAAATACTGGTTCAGAAGATATGAATAATATAGTTGTAACAGGAAAAGTGCCAGATGGAACAACATATGTAAATTCTGATAAATTAAATAATGAAGTGGATCCAGATGACTTAGGCTTTATTGATGAAAATAAAAAAGATGTTGAGTTTAATATAGAAAACTTAGCAAAAGGCCAAACAATTACAAAATATTATGAAGTAAAAGTAAATGATGGAATGGCCGGTAAAGAAATAAAAAATACTGTAGTAACAAAATATGGAGAAAAAACAAAAACATCAAATGAAGTGAAAACAAAAGTAGCAGAAGGAAATGTTGAAGTTAAATTAGTATCTATAGATGCAACAGATGGAATTGTAGAAGGTGGATACAGTTATAGATATATTTTATATGTAACAAACAAAAAAAATAAAGACTTAAAAAATGTAAATGTAAAATACAATACAAACAATACAGCAAAAATTACTGAAATTTCATATGTATTTAATGATGAAAGTAAAACAGTAGAAAATGAAGACAATATTACAATAGACAAAATAAAAGCAGGAGAAACAGTAGAAGTAGTAAGTTATGTAACAATAAATAAATTAGATAAAGATGCTTTATCTGTTATGTCTGCAAAGGTATATGCAAATAATACAGAATACAGTTCAAATGAAGTTAATTCAACTGTAGCATCATCTGTAATACTAGAAATGAATGCAACTTCAGAAAATAGTGGAGAATATGTTAAATCTGGAGACACAATCAAATATAATATTGTTATAAAAAATACTGGATCAAAAGTAGCGGATACAGTTACACTAAAAAATTGGATAGCAAATGAAGTTTCTTTAACAAAAATATTAAAAAATGGCGAAGAACTTTCAAACGAAAATTATACTAAGATATCTGACAATAGTAAAAATAAACAATTAATAAAAATAAATGATATTACATTAGAACCAGGACAAAGTATAGAATATCAGCTAGAAACAACAGTAAATATGGTATATGGTAATAAAACAGCTACAGAAATTATAGATGAAATTTCATTAGAAGAAAATAGTATAGAAATTGCAAATGCAAAAATACAACATATTTTACAACCAGATAAAGACTTTGTAGATGGAAATAATGGTAATGGTGACGGAACAAACGGAAACAACAATGGAAATAACTCTAATAATGAAGAAAATAATACAAATGTTCAATATAGAATAATTTCTGGTACTGCATGGGTTGACGCAAATGAAAATGGACAAAAAGACAACCAAGAACAAGCAGTAGAAGGCATAACTGCAAAATTATTAGATGTTACAACAAATAAATATGTAAAAGATTCAAACGGAAATGACTTAGAAACAAAAACAACATCAACGGGATTCTATAGTTTTGATAGAGTTCCAAAAGGACAATATTTAGTAGTATTTGAATATGATACAACAAAATATGGATTAACAACATTTGAAAAACAAGGTGTTGCAAGTACAATGACATCAAAAGTAATTAACAAAAACTTAAAAATTAATAATGAAGAAAAAAATGTTGCAACAACAGAAATTATAAATGTTGATACAGAGAATATTGCAAATATTAATATTGGTTTAATAAATGCAAAAACATATGATTTACAATTAGATAAATACATAACAAAAGTAACAGTACAAAACAATAAAACTGTTACAAACGAATACAATAATCAAACATTAGCAAAAGCAGAAATTGATGCAAAACAAGTAAATTCAACTACAGTAGTAGTAGAATACACAATTAAAGTAACAAACAAAGGTGATGTAACTGCATACGTTAAAAAAATAGCAGATTACTTATCTAGTGATTATAAATTTAGTTCAGAACTAAACAAAGATTGGTATCAATCAGGAAGTGATATATACTGTACAAGTTTAGCAAATGAAAAATTACAACCTGGAGAAAGTAAAGAAGTTAAATTAACAGTTATAAAACAAATGAAAGAAAACAACACAGGACTTGTAAACAATACTGCAGAAATTGCAGAATCATATAATGAATTAGGCTTAAAAGATAAAAACTCAACAGAAGGAAATAAAGTAAAAGGCGAAAATGACATGGGATCTGCAGATTTAATTATAAGTATTAGAACAGGTCAGGTAGTAACAACAGTATTATTAGTAATATCATCAATAGTAATACTTGGAGTAGCAGTATATTATGTAAGAAGATTAATAACACATAGGAACTTTATATAGGAAGGAGGGGAAAATAGAATGAAAAAAATTAAAATAATAACAAATATAGTAACCGCATTAATTGTAGTAGGATTTTTAACTACTGCGGTTCTTGCAGCCACAAGTGACTTGTCAAAATTAAAAGGTACGGGATACTCAAAAATTGGAAAAGTATATAAACTAAATTATTCATCATTAACAAGTAATAATAGTACATATTGTATCCAACACAACAAAAAATTGAGAAAAGAAGAAAAATCTTATACATTAAAAAAATATATAGAAATAGATGGAAAATATGCTACAGTATATAAAGACTCAAATGGTTCATCATATAATGTAAAAAGTGATTTAAATGCACAAGTTGCCTTTATATTAAATAATCAAGGTGGATATGGAAAAGCTGGAGAAAATTCAGATACACAAAATGCATTATGGCATATAACAAATTCATGGGTAACAGCGTTATCTTTAGGAAAATCCTACTCAGGAAACGATAAGATTGGTGCAAATACTATAAATAAAAGAGCGGTTGAATATGCTGATAGTATAGGAGATAACAAAATGTCTTCATCAACAGGAAGTACAAGTTTAACAGTAACAGGAGCAACAAACAAAAATAACTTAACAGTTGTAGATGTTGGTGAATATTACAGGATAGGACCATTTAACTGGAACTTCCAAGGAACTGTAGAAGAAGTTACAGTTACAGGAGACAATGGAGATGTTGCAAGTTCAAATGTAAGATTTGTAAAATATTCAGGAAATACTGCAAATGTTATAGATAAAACCAAAATAGCAACAGGAGAGTCATTTTATGTAGATGTAAATTCAAAAGCAAACATGAAGGAATTCAAAGGAATAAAAATTAAAACAAAATCAGAAGCAGATAGCACAAAAGTATATGGAGCAAAAATTTGGATGTTAGAATCATCTGCGTACCAAAACGTAATATATGTTGATGTAGAAAGTAAAGAATTGCCAGCAACTGGAGAAGGAACAGAAGAATATTCTGTACCATTAACAATAAATATTGGATTAAATAAGGTAGATGACAGAGATGAAAAAATTCCACTAGATCATGTTGGATTTAAATTAAAAGCATCTGTATATAGAGATGGAAATTGGGTAACAAGATATATGGGAAACGATTTAAAATGGAGTGTTTCTAATATTGAACAAGCAAAAATCTTTTATACAGACAAAGATGGTAAACTAAATGCAACAATTTCAGGTGAAACAACAGCAGAAAATTCAATGAAAGCAGTAGAAGCAACAAACGACAAATATGGATATGCACAAAACATCGGAAAAGAATTTACATTAAACAAAGAACATGAAGTAAAAATTACAAACCATCAATACAAGGTTAAATTATCAGGATATGTATGGTTAGATACAGAAACAGGAAAAACAACATTAAGAGATGACCAATATAAACAAGAAGATGATAACGATGGTGAGGGATTTAATGGAATAACAGTATATCTAAGAGACAAAAATGGAAACGAAATAAAGAGAACAACAACATCAGAATTAGGATTATATTCAGAAATAAATGGTGGAGAATATCAATTTGTAGATGTTGACTTAGACGCAATACAAAAAGGAGAATACTATGTTGAATTTGAATATTGTGGACTAAGATACCAATCAGTAGCAGCAAAATTGACACAAAATAATGGTTCAAAAGCAATAGACACAGCAACAAGAAATGTATTAGATAGCAAATTTACAAGTGTAGATGGAAATGGAACACAAAGTTTAAATATAAACGGAGTAACAGTAAATTATAATAACACAGCAAACTACTCAAGTTCAATAAAAGACTGTTCTGGATGTAATGTATATGCAAGAACAAATGAAGCAGGATTTAATATATACAATTCATTTACACCAGGAGCAGAAGAAATAAGATATGTAAATTTAGGACTATTTAAAAAGGCACAAACAGATTATTCATTGATGCAAGATTTATATAATGTAAGAGTTAGTGTAAACGGATTCTCACACATTTATAGATATGGAAGTGTTAGATATGCAAACAATGGTAATGATGTAAATGCAGATTCTTCATGGAATGTAGGAGTTAAATTCCAAAAAAATAATGGAACATATAAAAGAGCAATTTATACAGCAGACGCTGAATATGAAGCACCAAATCATAAAGACAATGAACTAAAAGTATATGTAACATATAAAATAGCAGTAAACAATGAATCAACATATCTAGGCAGAATAAATAGTATAGTTGATTATGCAGACAAAAACTTTGATATGATTGCAGCAGGAACAGCAATTGACGACAAAGACAATATTACAGGAAATTTACAATATGGAAATAAACAAGAATATAATGACAAATATTCTAAATATGTAATAGATATAAACACAGAATTGACTCCAGGTCAAGCAAAATTTGTATATGTTCAATTCCAATTAAATAGAGAAGCGGTATTGAAGATTGTAAATAACCAAGAAGTGCTTAACAATGTAGCAGAAATCAATTCTTATACAACATTTAAAGACAATAATACACAAACACCAGTTGCAGTTGTAGATAAAGACTCTGTACCAGCAAATATTACAGTTGGAAAAATAGATACTTACGAAGATGATACAGATGCAGCAACATCTTTAAAATTGGAACTTAAGAATGCAAGATCAATAGTTGGAACAGTATTTGTTGATAATGCAACAGTAAATAAAGACAATGAAAGACTTGGAAATGGTGTATATGACAATGGAGAAGCAACAGTTGCAGGAGTAAAAGTAAGACTAGATGAAATTGGAAAAGATGATAGTAGTTATGACGGAGAAAGAATTTCAAAAGAAGTAACAACTGATGAAAATGGAAACTTCAAAATTGAGGGATATATACCAGGTAACTACAACTTAACTTATACTTGGGGAAATAAGACATATAAAGTTCAATACTATAAAGGAACAATATATGATGAATCAAGAGATCAAAATGACAAAGAATGGTATAAAAAAGATGTAAATACTAGAAAAACAGATGCATTAGATAATATAGATACTAGAAAAACAATAGATGCAGAAATGAGAAAAATTACAAGAAATAATGCAGAAGATGAAATAAACAAGGCATATGAAGGAACATCAGATGTAATAAAAACAACATCAATGGATTCAAAAACACCAGCAATGTCATTTAGTGTAGAATACGAAACAACAATTACAGATGGAAATGATGACAAAGTTGAATTCATAGTTAGAAATGTAGACTTTGGAATAGTAGAAAGAGCAAAACAACTAATGGATATTTCTAAGAGAGTATCTGCATTTAAAATTACACTAGCAAATGGTCAAGTATTAATGGATGCAGAAGTTACAGAAGATGGTAAACTAAAAGGAAGCCATTCAAACTTATCATATATGGGACCAACAAATACAAATGGAATTAACGTAAATGGAATTTTAAGAGCAGAACTTGACTCAGAATTAATAGAAGGTGCAACAGTAGAAGTAACTTATGCTATTAAAGTTACAAATGTAAGTGAAAAAGATTATGATTCACCAAATTATTATCTATATGGTAATAAAAAAGGAGCACAACTTATTAAGAACTCTGTAACAGGTGTAATTGATTACTTAGATGGAAAAATAGTATTTGTACCAGATAATACTTGGGAGAAGAAAGAAAATACATTTATTGAAGAAGTAAATGCTAGTGAAAAAGGAAATACAGATTACTTAAATTCAATTAAAACATATTATACTTCTAAATTACAAAAAGATTTAGCACCAGGTGAATCTAATGAAGTTACATTAAAAGCATCTAAATTATTGACAAGTTCTGAAGATAATACTTTTGATAACAAGACAGAAATTGTTGATGTTACTAGAAAAGATGGAGATATTACAGGTACACCAGTTAAAGTTACATGGAATAAAGGTAAATTCTTCTTTGATACAGATAATGCTGAAAAGACAGTAATTATACCAAGTACAGGTGAAAATAGAAACTATGTATTACCTACAGTTATTGGAATTATTGCAGTAGCAATAGTTGGAGTTGGAGTATTCTTTATTAAGAAATATGTTGTAGACAGAAATAAATAATTAGATAGGTAATGATTATTTAATAAATGTGTATACTAATGTAATACAAAAAAAGAAACAATTGGGATAAAACCTTGTTGTTTCTTTTTTAAAAACATTTTGTTACTTTTTATGGACTGTAAAAGGTAACAATTTTTTTAAATTCAAAACCAAAAAAATCGAAAATATATTGCAAAATCCACCAAATTATAATAGAATATAAAGCATAAACAGATAAATAATAAAAGAAAAAATAAATTATATATCACAAAATGTAAAAAACTTTTTTGAAATCACTTTCTAAAAAAGACAAAAAATACTAAGGACAAGTAGTAAAATGATGCTATAAAAGTTTAAGAGGTGGTAAGGATGTTTCAAAATATAAACGAAAACACAATAGATGGACACAATTACAAAGAAGAAAAAAAGAAAATAGAACTATTCACAAACGTATTTGCAATAAAAAACATACCAATATACACAATAACACTAATGTTATCAATGGTAGGGCTAACAGGCGAAATCTCACCATTCAGTATAAGTATATTAGGAGCATGTATATCAAACTCAGTTCCATTATTAGGGATAGTAGCATGTGCAATAATAGGAAACCTAATAAAATTTGGAATAAGTGGAGCATTATCATTTATACTAACAACACTAGTGCTAATAGTAACAATGTTTTTAATAAAGCCAAAATATAATGAAGACGATGTAAATGAAAAAGTAAATTTAGCAAAAAATATATTTATATCAACAATGATAATACAACTTGCAAAAATAGGAATTTCAGGATTCACATTATATGACGTATTATCAATAATATGTTTTTCAATAATAACAATAGTATTTTACAAAATATTTGTAAACTCAATAATTGTATTTAGAAACTTTGGAGAGAAAAAAGCATTTTCAATAGAAGAAGTATTAGGAGCAAGTTTAATGCTTGCAATAGCCGTATGTGCATTTGGAAAATTAAGCATATTTGGATTTTCAATAAAAAATATTTTAAGTATATTAATAGTATTAATATTAGGATGGAAAAACGGAGTATTAGTAGGGACAACATCAGGAGTCACAATAGGGGTAACACTAGGTGTAATAACATCATCAGAACCAGTAATGGTGGCTGCATATGCAATATCAGGAATGATATCAGGAATCTTAAACAAATTTGGAAAAATTGGAGTAATAATTGGATTTTGTTTAGGAAATATAGTGTTAGCATATGTTGCAAATGGAAATACAGTAGAATTGATACACTTCAAAGAAATATTAATAGCTTCAATAGGCTTACTCGCAGTACCAAAATCAGTGCAGATAAATATAAAAGAATTTATGGGAAATTCTAAATTTTTGCCAGTGGCACCAGATAGAGCATTAAACAAAAGCAAGGAAACTGCAGAAAGACTAAATAATGTATCTGACACAATTCAAGAAATGGCAAAAACATATAAAGCACAAGAAAAACAAGAAAAAGAAGAACCAATACAATCAAATAAAGAAATATTTATTTCAGAATTACTTGATAATTTAAATGGTTATGAAAATAATATGTTATATGAAGATATGTCAAAAGTAGACGGACCAATAGTTGACGAGATTTTTAAAACATTGATTGACAAACAACAGATAACAAGAGAAAACTTATTAGAAATATTTGCAAAATGCAATAGTTATATTGTAGGATTTGATGACAAAAAAATAAGTGAATACTTAGAAGAAAATATAGCACAAATGGTAAGAGTAATAAATATGTCATATAAAATTAGCAAATCAAATTTTGTATGGCAAAAGAAATTTGAAGAAAACAAGAAAAACATAGAAACACAATTACAAGGAGTTTCTAAAGCAATATCTAATATAGCCGAAAATATAGAAAAAAACATACAAAATGAAGAACAATTTACTAAGCAAAAAAAGCAAATTGTTGAATTGTTAAAACAAAAAGAAATAGAAATACAAGAAATATCAATACAAAAAGAAGACAGATATTTAGTAGAAATTTATATGGAAAAATCAAATATCACAGATATTGATTATATAGAGAAAATATTAACAGACATTTTAAAAGAAAAAATAGTATTAAACCAAGAGGCATCTATTGGGACAAGACTCAACTTTTTATCTGATGACAAATATGTTATGGCAATTGGAAATGCAGAAACCACAAAAGCAAATAGCAAAGTTTCTGGGGATAGTGTGCTTAGCATAAAATTGAAAGATGGAAAATATTTAGTGGCAATAAGTGATGGAATGGGTTCAGGAGAAGAAGCACGTCAAAGTAGTAATAAAGCATTAAAAATGTTAGAAAATCTTTTGGTATCAGGTTTTGATAAAAAGACATCTATGGAATTGATTAACTCAAGTTTAATAAATCAAAATGAAGAAATTTTTGCAACATTAGACATAGCAATTATAGATTTATATAAAGGAAACATTGAATTTATAAAAAATGGTGCATGCCCAACATACATAAAAAACAGTAATAATGTTCAAGTTATTAAGGCAAATTCTCTTCCAGTAGGTATTATTAATCATGCTGGATTACAAGCCTTTGATAGAGATATTATTTCTGGAGAAATTATGCTTATGTGTACAGATGGTATTTTGGATTCTAATGTTGAATATAAAAATAAAGAATTATGGGTTAAATATTTGCTAGAAGATATTGAAACAAATAACACTAAAAAAATTGCAGATTTAGTTTTGAACGAGGCTATTGACAATGGATATGGAACCGCAAAAGATGATATGAGTGTTGTTGTATGCAAATTTTTAAACAAAATAGAATAGAAAAAGACTGGACAATTTGTTCAGTTTTTTTCTATTCTAGGAAAGTTATCATAGTATGATAACTTTCTGTAGAAGATAAATATGGCAGAAATTAGATTTTGTAGCAGTTTGCACTGCGTACAAAATCTTAATTCTGGCTTTTTGCGTTATTTAACTTGAAAATATGCATGATTTGTGATATATTCTATTGTAGAAAAGTTATGCAATTTTTCATATATTAGAAAAGTTATGCAATTTTTCATATATTAGAAAAGTTATGCAACTTTCCTAATATATAAAATTACATTAAAAAAGAATGTGAGGAAAATATAAAATGAGTAGAGGAAGAACAAGGGGAAGAAGATATGACGAAGAACCAAAACTAAACATGAAAAAAGTATTTGCAGTACTAATAGCAATAATAGTAATAATAATGTTTATATTCATAATAAAAGGACTATTAAGCAAAGAAACAACAACAGGAAAAATAACAACAAAAAACTACTTTGCAACATATAAAGACAATAAATGGGGAGTAATAGACTCAGCTGGAAATGATGTAATAGACCCATCATATAAGGAAATGATAGTAGTACCAAACTCAAAATCAGCAGTATTTATATGCACATATGATGTAAATTACGAAACAGGAGAATACAAAACAAAAGCATTAAACGAAAAAAATCAAGAGATATTTACAGGATATGACCAAATTGAACCTTTACAAAACACAGACAAATCAAAAAATCTTACATATGACAAGAATGTCATAAAAGTTAAAAAAGATGGAAAATATGGATTAATAGATTTTTCTGGAAAAGAAGTTATACCAACAGAATATGATGAAATAACAGCAATATCAGGAATAGAAAATTCATTTAAAACAAAAAAAGACGGAAAATATGGAATAGTAGATAATGAGGGAAAAATAGTAATACAACCACAATATGCAGACATAGACGTATTAGGAAAAGACAATAAAACAGGATTTATTGTAAAAAATGAAAATGGAAAATACGGAATTGTAGACTATTCTAATACAACAATATTAGAAGCAAAATATGACACAATAGAAAAAGTTTATGGAAATGATATGTATGTTGTAACTGTAAATGGAAAACAAAAACTTGTAAAAAAAGACGGTACAGATGTATTAACATCAGGATTTGACACAATCAAACAAATGTTAGCAAACCAAGAAAATGCAGTAATATTCACAAAATCAAATAAATATGGTGTAATGAGTACAACAGGAAATGTACTAATAGATGCTCAATATGACGATTTAAAAGAAGCAAAAGTTGGAATGTTTATAGCAAGTAAAGATGGAAAATATGGAATTATTAATAGCAATAAAGAAGAAAAATTACCATTTGAATATAGTACAATAACATTTAGCGAAAAAGCAGATTTATACATCGTAGAAGATAGCAATTACAATGCCAAAATATTAAATAGCAATTTAGAAACAAAAGCAGAAGGTGTATTTATAGAGCTTAACGAAACAAAAGGATATGTAAAACTAAGAAATAATGACGGATCAAAATATTACAACTTTAAATTTGAAGAAAAAACAGAGTTAGATATATATCCAAATAAAACATTATTCTTAAGTAAAAAAGATGGAAAATATGGATATGTTGATAAAACAGGAAAAGTAATTGTAGATTACATTTATGATGATGCAATGGAACAAAATGATTATGGATTTTCTGCGGTAAAAAAAGACGGAAAATGGGGAAGCATAGATAGCAAAGGAAATGTGGTACAAGAGCCAATATACAACTTAGACGACTATTTATTAATAGACTTTATAGGAAGATGGCATTATGGAAAAGATATAAATATGAATTATTATAATCAACTAGAAAAATAATAGAACACGAACGAGAAAGGGAGAAATAAAATGGAACTAAAGACGAACTATCAATATACATATTTTGTACATCCATTTGTTATAGGAGAAGGAAAATATCAAAAATATATATTAAATTTAATAAAAGACGATAGATTTAAACTAAGAGTATTTGAAAAAAACAAAGATATTGATTTATATAATTATTTTTCACCAAAAACAAGAGAATACCTTTTTTCAAGTTTTTCACATACAGGTCAAAAATTAGAAAAACTAGAAGAACTACCAGAAGAAACAAAATCAGCAATATTAAGCAAAAATCCTTGTACAATATTTGAATATAAATTAAAAGAAGATATACAAGGAAAAGCAACAGAAAAGGGAATATTCTTTAAGGTTAGAAAAATTGAAATTATATGTTTCAATACAGGTATATGCTTTTTTACAATGAAAACGAATATAGAAGAAAGTAACAACTTCTCAGATTTGTTAAATTTTAACTATAAATTTAGAAGTATAAATCAAGAAAATACATTAAGCAATTATGATAAAATTTATTTGCAAACAAGCACTTTTGATGATGTAAATAAATTAACAGAATTTATTAAAGGAATAACAGGTTCGGATTTAGAGGCAATGAAAATTGATATAGACACTGAAAAATTCTTAACATATTCATACGTCTGTATAGATAGAGTCGCTTGGAACTCAAATAAGAATTTTGAAAATATAAAATATAACTTTAATAAATATGCCAATTTCTTACCAGCAGATAACTCAGTTGAACTAGAACAAGATGATGCAAAACAATTTTCTGAATGGAAATATGCAAAATTTGGATTTACAAAACAAGGAGTCGTACTATTTACATCAAGCAGTGACATAAACAATTTTACAGAGTTACCAGATAAATTTGAAAATGAGTATTTTTATACATATATATTGAATTTATATAAAAAGATTTATTTGAAAAAATTAGAAACAGAATTTAAAAAATTATCTAATGTAAAAAAAGCAAGAAAGAAATTTATCGATTTTACAAAAAATGTTTGGATACTTGATATAACAACAGATGAGGTTGGTTCAAAAATAAATTTGATAATTGGAAAAACTTTTGAGTTGGATAGATTATTTACAGAAATAAAAACTAAATATGATGTTTTGTATAAAGAATCAAACATTGAAAACAATTCTAAGATAATGCTTGTGGTTGCTATTATTTTGGGAGTATCACTTGTTTTTAATGTATTAAATTATATAAATATTATAAAATAAAATTGATTACTTAATTCGTTTATAAAGCAGTGAACAAGAATGTTTTAAAGGTAACTATTAAAAGAGGAGCAAAACTATATGAAAATTACATGTGGAACTGACATAATTGAAATTGAAAGAGTTAAAGAAAGCATCGAAAATGTTGGAACTAAATTTATTGAGAGAGTTTATACAGAAAAAGAAATTGAATATTGCGAATCAAGAAAAAAACAAAAATATCAACACTATGCAGGAAGATTTGCTGCCAAAGAAGCGGCATTTAAAGCAATTTCAAAAATACTAGATGATAAATATTCTGTATCTTGGAAAGATTTTGAAACAATAAATGATGGCCAAGGTAGACCAAGTATAATTTTGCATAATATTAACACTGAAAAAATTGAAAGTATAGATGTAAGTATTTCACATTGCAAGGAATATGCAATAGCAAATGTAGTAATTTTATTTAAATGATATAAAATCTGGTTTTATTTTTAAACCAGATTTATAATTAAGGAAGGAATAAAAATGGGATTATTTGATAGTCATAGTCATCTAAATGATGAAAAATTTGATGAAGATAGGGAAGAACAAATAAAAAAGATATGTGAATCTGGTGTATCAAATTTTATTACTGCAGGGTATAGTGTAGAAAGTTCAAAAAAGGCATTAGAAATTACAAAAAAATATGACTTTATATACACAACTGCAGGGGTTTCACCAAATGATATTCCACAAACTGAAGAAGAATTGTGGAAACAATTAGCAGAAATAGAAAAAATTGTTGAAAAAAATAAAGAAAAAATTTGTGCTATAGGCGAAATAGGACTTGACTATTATTGGAATACAGATAATAAAGAACTACAAAAAAAGGCTTTTATTGAACAAATAAAAATAGCAAATAAATATAATTTGCCAATTGTTATTCATACAAGAGAAGCAGTTATGGATACATTACAAATTTTAAAAGAAAATAAAGTAACGAAAACAGGTGTATTTCACTGTTGTCCACAAAATAGAGAATTAATAAAAGAAGGGCTAAAACTTGGATTCTATATATCTTTTGCAGGACCAATAACGTTTAAAAACTCAAAAAATGCAGAAGAAATGATTAATTTAGTTCCAAATGATAGAATATTAATAGAAACAGATAGTCCATATCTTGCACCAGAACCTGTTAGAGGAACTCGCAATACACCAGCAAATGTTAAATATATAGCACAAAAAATTGCTGATGTGAAGGGCTTAACTTTAGAAGAAGTTGAAAAAATAACTTTTGAAAACACAAAAAATATTTTATATATTAGTAAATTATGAAACTTTCTTAGAATATAAATATGGCAGAATTAAGATTTTGTAGCAGTTTGCACTGTGTACAAAATCTTAATTCTGGTTTTTTATCTAATATTTCTTAATGCTTCAATTCTTGCTTCTGTACTAGGGTGTGTTGACCATATGTTAGAAGTTTTATTTTTACCCTTTTCTCCATTTTTCTTAAATGGATTAACAATGTACATATTTGCAGTTGCAGAATTTGCAGACTGCAATTCATTTGGATCACTATCAAGTTTTTGTAAAGCAGAAATTAAACCATCTGGATTACGAGTAAACTCAACTGCAGTACTATCTGCTAAAAATTCTCTTTTTCTAGAAATAGCAAGTTGCATTAAAGTACCAAAAATAGGTGATAATATTAAACATATAAGACCTAACAACATCAAAATACCATTTGCCTTACTATCACTATCTCTATCCTTTGCACCACCCCAGAAAAGAATTCTAGAAAACATATCAGAAAGCATTACAATAAGACCAACAAATACTGAAACAACAGCACTTAAAAGAATATCATAATTTTTGATATGACTCATTTCATGAGCAATAACACCTTCTAATTCGTAATAATCTAATTTTTCTAATAAACCAGTAGTAACACAAATTATAGCATGTTCAGGATTTCTTCCTGTTGCAAATGCATTTGGTTGTGCATCTTCTACTACATATAAATCTGGCTTTTTTGGTAATCCTGCAGTAACCATTAGTGCGTCAAGAATATTAACAAGTTTCAAATCTTCTTCCTTTGTTGCAGGACGTGCATTACAAGAAGTTAAAACAATTTTATCACTATAATAGTAAGAACCCCAGGCACTTGCAATAGAAAAAACTAAAGCAATTACTATAGACAAACTTCCTAAATCTAGTGCATTACAGATATAATATACAATTAAAGTTATTACAAGTATAAAAATTCCAACAATTATACCAGATTCGATTTTATTTTTTTTACTAGTTGCAAACATAGAAAACTCCTTTCTTCTATATTAATTTAAAAAAAGCAAAAAGGGAAGTCCATAAGACAACCCCCTTAAAATTCTTATGCATTTTTACCAAAATCAACTTTTACATTTTTTCTTACTTCTGCATTTTCTACTGCAAATAATTCACGAGGTTGGAAATTAAACATTCCAGCAATTATATTTGAAGGGAAAAGTTGTAATTTTTGATTATACATTGTTACACTATCATTGTAGAATTGTCTAGAAAAAGAAATTTTATTTTCTGTATTTCTTAATTCTTCAGATAATTCAGAAAAGTTTTGATTTGCTTTTAATTCTGGATAACCTTCTGAAACGGCCATTATTGTTTTTAATGCTCCTGAAAGTTGATTATCTAGTTCTGCTTTTTCTGCAACTGTTCCAGCGTTTGCCCAAGAAGTTCTTAATTGTGCAATTTTTTCAAAAGTTTCTGACTCGTGTGCTGCATATCCTTTTACAGTTTTAACAAAGTTTGGAATTAAGTCAAATCTTCTTTGTAATTGAACATCAATTTGACTCCATGCATTGTCTACTTTTACTCTAGCAGATACTAATCCATTGTACATTGATATTATTGCAATTACGATTAATACTACTATTACTAATATAATCCATCCCATAGTTTTGCCTCCTTTTTTATTATATACAATTTACAAATTGATAATAACATAATTTGAGTTTTTTAACAAGAGATTTTGAAAATAATATAAAAAATATTCTAAAAAATGTGTACTATTTCCAAGGCTTACAACATATACTATAATGAACCACTTGTAGTTCTAGGCTTGTACAAATTTGACAAAAACAAAAAAATATAGTATAATTAAAATCGATGCCAAAAGGAGGTATTAAAAATTTATGAAAAAAGAAGAAAAAGCTTCAATTTCTATAATGAAAATCATATGTATAAGTATAATATTAATACTAATATCTGGAATAGGAGTAATGGCAGTAAACACAAACTTAAAAGATATTAAAATAGTATTACAAAATGGATATGAGTTAACAGCATTAACATCAAAATCAACTGTTAGCGAAGTATTAGAAGAAAACAATATTGTTTTAGACGAAAATCAAAAAACAATACCAGAAGCAAATGAAGAAGTAACAGCTGGAGCTGTTATAAAAATAGTAGACAAATCATATAATGAAGTTCAAATAGCAAAAGTTTCTGAAGAAGGTGTACAAACAACACTAGAAGACTTATTAAACAATTATGCACCAATCACAGAAAAAGTTGTTACAGAACAAGTAGAGATACCTTATGAAACAGTAACAAAAAATTCAGCAGGTACAAGTACAAACACAACAAATAAAGTGTTACAACAAGGAAAAAATGGACTTAAAGAAGTAACATATAAAATAAAATATCAAAATGACGTAGAAATTGAAAAAACACAATTATCTGAAAAGGTAATAACAGAACCTGTAAACAAAATAGTACAGGTAAATAAAGTAACATCAAGATCAGGAACAACAACAAGAGCAGCTGTAGCTACAGCCGCTACAACAACATCTGGAACACAAGTATATAAAATAACTGCATATTGTTCATGTGCAAAATGTTGTGGAAAAGCAACAGGAAGAACTGCAATGGGAACTAAAGCAACAGCGGGAAGAACAGTTGCGGCATCTGGAAAATTTGCATTTGGAACAAAATTAAATATTAATGGTCATGTATATACTGTAGAAGACAGAGGTGGAGCAATAAACGGAAACAAAATAGATATATATGTAAATTCTCACGCAGAAGCATTGGCTTGGGGTGTAAGATATTTACCAGTAAGTGTTGCTCAATAATAACATATGATTTATAGGAACTCTAGAAATAGAGTTCTTTTTGTATGGCTTGAAAAATTATGTTATTATGAAGTTTGCTATTTTTTAGTAAATGTAGTACAATATAAATGTAGTTAATAATAAATATGGGAGATAGATGTATGAAATTAATATCATGGAATGTAAATGGAATAAGAGCATGTTTAACAAAAGGATTTGAAGATATATTCAAAAAACTAGATGCAGATATATTTTGTATACAAGAAACAAAATGCCAACCAGAGCAAATAGAATTAGAATTCGAAGGATACACAAGTTACTGGAATAGCGCAGAGAAAAAAGGATATTCAGGAACTGCAATATTTACAAAACAAAAACCAATAAATGTAACTTATGGAATAGGAATAGAAGAACACGATAAAGAAGGAAGAGTAATAACACTAGAATTTGAAAAATTCTATATGGTAGATATTTATACTCCAAATTCAAAAAGAGAATTAGAAAGACTAGACTATAGGCAAATATGGGAAGATGTAATTAGAAAATACTTATTAAAACTAAACGAAACAAAACCCGTAATAATGTGTGGAGATTTAAATGTAGCACATAAAGAAATTGACTTAAAAAATCCAAAAACAAACAGACACAACGCAGGCTTCACAGATGAAGAACGTCAAAAAATGACAGAATTACTTGATGCAGGATTTACCGACTCATTTAGATATTTATATCCAGACAAAGAAAATGCATATAGTTGGTGGTCTTATATGGGACATGCAAGAGAAAAAAATGTAGGATGGAGAATAGATTATTTTATTGTATCAAAATCAATAGAAAACCAGATAAAAGAAGCAAAAATATATCCAGAAATAATGGGAAGTGACCATTGCCCAGTTGGATTAGAAATTTTTTAAGGAGGGAATTAAATGGAAGAAATAAAACAAGGATGGAAAAAAAGAATATCGTGGTTATTAATAGCACTAACTGTAGTAATTGTATATAAGATGTTAGACAATTTTTCAAATGTTACAGAATGGTTTGGAACATTTTTTAGAATACTAAAACCATTTTTAGCAGGATTATTAATATCATATATATTATTTATGCCATGTAAAAAAATAGAAGGGGCATTAGAAAAATCAAAACTAAAATTTGTAAAAAAGAGAGCAAGAGGATTATCAGTAATTGCAACATACATAATTTTTATTTTGATAATAATAATTATAATAAACTGCATTTTCCCAATTTTAAAAGAAAGTGTAGTTGAATTGGTTAGCAATATACCAGGATATTATGAAACTTTAGTTAGTAAATATAAAGAATTACCAGAAGATTCAGTGCTAAAAAATGATATTATAAAGGATAAAATGACAGAATTATCAAATATAGATATGAAGCAATTTTTAAGCATAAACAATGAAAAAATAATAGAATATGTAAAAAATATTATAAACATATTCTCAGGAATTTTTGATGTATTTGTATCAATAATAGTTTCAGTATATATATTGTTACAAAGAACAACAATTATGAGATTTTTAAGAAGATTTGCAAGAGCGATGTTTAAAAAGAATACATATGAAGCAGTAAATAAATATTTCACAAAAGCAAATGAAGTTTTCTTTACATTCATATCAAGCCAATTGTTAGATGCGGTGATAGTCGGAATTTTAACAACAGTTGCAATGCTAATAATAAAAGTAAAATATGCACCTTTAATAGGTTTTACAATTGGATTATTTAATATGATTCCATATATAGGTGCAATTGTAGCAGTTGGAATAGGAATTTTGATTACATTTATAACAGGCGGGTTCGGAAAGGCTATTGCTATGGCTATTGTTGTTATAATTTTACAACAAATTGATGCAAATATTATAAATCCTAAAATAATAGGAGTTTCTTTGGAAGTTAGTCCATTACTTGTTATATTCTCTGTAACAGTCGGTGGAGCATATTTTGGCATAATGGGTATGTTTTTAGGTGTACCAATTGCAGTTGTTATAAAAACGATTTTAAATGATTGGATTGAAAACAAAAATAAATTTAGAGATGAACAAGAAAAATTAATAGAAAAAAATGAATAAAATTGTAAAAAAATGAATAATACCGTATAAGTTCTAAAAAGTAATAATTGGAATTGATTTTTTGGAACTTATATGGTATTTATTTTTTATTTATTTTTCTTTTTTCTAACTAAAACAGAAATAATTATTGCAACTAATATAACTGCAATAATTGCAATTAATCCAGGCCAACCTAAAATAGCAACAAATTTGCTACCTAAAGACATAATAATTCCAGCAAGAATTACACCTAGGGCAACAGCACTTACACTAGTTTTAAAATCCAAATTTAAGAAACTAGCGGCTAATGTTCCAGTCCAGGCACCTGTTCCAGGAAGTGGTATACCAACAAAAAGTAATAATGCAAAGAAAATACCCTTATTTCCTGCAGTTTCTTTTAATTTTTTTCCACCTTTTTCACCTTTTTCCAAACACCATGTAAAAAATTTTCCAATAATCTTTTTATCTTTTCCCCATTCAAGAACTTTTCTTGCAAATAAGTAAATAATAGGAACTGGCAACATATTAAATATAATTGCTATTGGATAGTATAAAAATATATTTAAACCTAAGCCTTCTGCAATTGGTATGGCTCCTCTTAGTTCTACTATCGGCACCATACTTACAAATGCTACTATTATGTATTTTACAATAAGTGGTAAACTTGACATTTAGTTTTCTCCTTTCAATTTTCGAAATTGTTATTATTAAACATTAAGTATTTTACTATAGAATATAAAAAATGTCTACATATTTTACAAAAAAAGAAATCCCCCTGCAAAAAAACACAGGGGGTGAAGAGGTTTCTATTATTGCTCCAAATCACGAAGAATTCTTTTGCTATAGCCAAATTCTTCTCCATCAATTTGAAACTGGTTTATTCCCTGACTGAATTTCGATTGATATACTAGTGCAGGGGATACGGGCATAGTATCATTGTAATAATTGTTTACTACAATTTTAGCATTTGCTATTGCCCGGTCGGAGCATTCTCCATTTCGGTACTTTTCCTGAGATTCAGGAGCATAACCTCCACTGAAGAATACATCCTTCAATGTATTCGGATAATAATTGGATATCATCCGATTAATGACAACATAGCCAATATATTGTTGGCACTTGTCACTTTGTCCGCCACCTTCGGCGTAAATTATTTTAGCAAGTGGATATGTCATATCATAATATGTGTCATCCATACTTGCATAATCGAACCTAACATCTTGCCATCTATCATTATGACTTGCAATTAGGTCCTCTCTCGAAGGTTCAGCGGTTTTTTCTGTATCGTTTTCCGAAGATGTTACCATATTGGTATCATTTCTTTCGACTGATATAGAAGGTGCTTGTTTTAATGTTACTCCAGCAATTGGCGGTATTTTTATATCATTTTCAGACTCGTTGGTTTGAACCTCTGATTCTGTAATTTGATTACTACCAATTGGTGTTGGTGCGGCTGCTTCACAAGTAGAGCCTACTAATAAAGTAGTAAGTAAAAAAGAACTTGTGGTTAGCCGCATTAAATTGTTTTGCATATAATTCTTCCTTTCATATAGAGAAAACTCTTAGTAATAAATAAGAATAAATTTTTATTACTTTAACTAGTATATCATAATTAACATAAAAAAACAATATTATTTACAATTTTTTCCAAAAATAAATTTGAAAAATGTCTAAAAAACCTTGACTTCCGTAAATGATTTGTGGTATCATATAAAGTGAATTTATACGAAAAATTTAACATTCAGTAAAATTTAATTCAAAAGAAACAAAATCAAAATACAAAGTTAAAAATTTAAGAAAAGAGGAATTAAATATAACGAAAAATTAAGGATTATAATTTGAAAAAGCAGGCAAATTATAAAACTTAAAAAAGTAATTATATTCTAAGAAGGACTTTTCTTAAAATCAAATAAAATTCAATTCTAAGTGCCAAAAGCACAATCCTAGAATTACAAACTGCTTCAAAAATTTATAAGGAGTGATTTATTTGAAAATTAGAGACATTCAATACGAAAAAGCTTCAAGAAAAGATTTCGCAAAAGTTGGAGATTTTATCGAAATGCCAAACCTAATCAAAGTACAAAAAGACTCATATGATTGGTTCATCAAAGAAGGATTAGGAGAAGTATTAAAAGACATATCACCAATAGAAGACTATTCTGGAAATCTAGTTCTTGAATTTTTTGACTACTACATGGAAGACAAAACAAAATATTCAATCGAAGAAGCAAAAGAAAGAGATGCAACATATTCAACAAGATTACACGTAAAAGTTCGTTTAATTAACCGTGAAACAGGAGAAATTAAAGAACAAGAAATTTACTTAGGTGATTTCCCACTTATGACAGATAGTGGAACATTTATTATAAATGGTGCAGAAAGAGTTGTTGTAAGCCAATTAGTACGTTCACCAGGATGTTACTATGCAGATGTATTTGATACAAAAACAGGAAAAAGAACATATACATCAACAGTTATGCCATTAAGAGGTGCATGGCTAGAATATGAAACAGATGGAAATGATATTTTCTATGTACGTGTTGATAGAACAAGAAAAGTACCAGTAACAACATTATTAAGAGCAATTGGATTAGTAACAGATGACCAAATAAGAGATTTATTTGGAAACGAAGAATTAATTGAAGCAACAATTGCAAAAGATCCAATTAAAACTCAAGAAGAAGCGTTAATTGAAATTTACAAAAAATTAAGACCAGGAGAACTTCCTACAGTAGAAGCAGCAAGAAGTTTATTTGATGGATTATTCTATGATAATAGAAGATATGACTTAGCAAAAGTTGGTAGATATAAATTTGACCAAAAATTAAGTTTAGCAACAAGAATTACAGGTAAAGTTGCTTCTAAAGACATAATTGATTCCGAAACAGGTGAAGTATTTGTACAAGCTGGAGAAGTAATAACAGAAGAAGTTGCCAAAGATATCCAAAACTCTGGAATTAATATGGTAGAAGTAACAGTTGGAGAAAGAATTGTAAAAGTTATAGGAAATGGTACAGTTGATATCCACGCAGTTTTACCAACATTAGATTTAAGTGAATTAGAAATAAAAGAAAATGTAAATTATCAAGTATTAAAAAATATAATTGATACAACTGATGAGAATGATTTAGTAAAAACTATAGGTGAAAGAATAGATGAATTAGTACCAAAACATATCACAACAGAAGACATGATAGCATCTATTAGTTATTTATTAGATTTATCACATGGAGTTGGAAATGTAGATGATATTGACCATTTAGCTAACCGTAGAATTAGATGTGTTGGTGAATTATTACAAAATCAATTCAGAATTGGTTTAACAAGACTTGAAAGAGTTGTAAGAGAAAGAATGACAATTCAGGACTTAGATGTTGTAACACCTCAAACATTAATCAACACAAAACCAATAACATCATCAATTAGAGAATTCTTTGGAAGTTCACAATTATCACAATTTATGGACCAAACAAACCCACTTTCAGAATTAACACATAAAAGAAGAATTTCTGCATTAGGACCTGGTGGTCTTACAAGAGAAAGAGCAGGATTCGAGGTTAGAGACGTTCATTATACACACTATGGTAGATTGTGCCCAATTGAATCTCCAGAAGGACCAAACATTGGACTTATTTCAGCACTTTCATCATTTGCTAGCATAAATGAATATGGATTTATTGAAACACCATATAGAAAAATTGATCCAGAAACACATAGAGCAACTGATATTGTTGAATATATGAGTGCAGATGTAGAAGATAATTACATAATTGCCCAAGCATCTGAACCAATGGACGAAAATGGAGAATTCATAAATGAAAGAATCAGAGTTAGATACAGAAATGAAATTATCGAAGTTGAAAAAAACAAAGTTCAATATATGGATGTTTCACCAAAACAATTAGTTTCTGTAGCAGCAGCAATGATTCCATTCTTAGAGCATGATGATGCAAAAAGATCATTAATGGGATCAAACATGCAAAGACAAGCGGTTCCTCTAATGATATCTGAAAGACCAATAGTTGCAACAGGTATTGAATATAGAGCCGCAAAAGACTCAGGAATATTAATTTTAGCAGAAGATGATGGTGTTATCGAAAGAGTTACAGGTGACGCTATTACAGTTAAATATAATAATGGAAAAACAGTAGTACATAAACTACGTAAATTTAAAAGAACAAATGGTGGTACATGTATCAACCAAAGACCTATAGTTAAAAAAGGCGAAATAGTTAAAAAAGGTGATGCCATTGCTGATGGACCAGCAACAAAAGATGGAGAAATGTCACTTGGTAAAAACTGTTTAGTTGCTTTCTCAACATGGGAAGGTTATAACTACGAGGATGCTATTCTTTTAAATGAAAGACTTGTAAAAGAAGATGTATTCACATCAATACACATTGAAGAATATGATTGTGAATGCCGTGACACAAAATTAGGACCAGAAGAAATAACAAGAGATATTCCAAATGTTGGTGAAGATGTATTAAAAGATCTTGACGAAAACGGAATTATCAGAATTGGTGCTGAAGTTAGACCAGGAGATATCTTGGTTGGTAAAGTTACTCCAAAGGGAGAAACTGAACTAACAGCAGAAGAAAGATTATTAAGAGCTATCTTTGGTGAAAAAGCTAGAGAAGTTAGAGATACATCATTAAGAGTACCTCACGGAGAAGCAGGAACAATAGTAGATGTTAAGATATTTACTAGAGATAATTCAGACGAATTAGGACCTGGTGTAAATCAAATAATTAGATGTTATATCGCTACAAAAAGAAAAATATCAGTTGGTGATAAAATGGCCGGACGTCATGGTAACAAAGGTGTTATTTCAAGAGTGTTACCAGAAGAAGATATGCCATTCTTACCAGATGGTACACCAATAGACATTTTACTTAACCCATTAGGACTACCATCACGTATGAACTTAGGACAAATCCTAGAAGTTCACTTAGGTGGAGCCGCTAAAGCATTGGGATGGCATGTATCAACACCAGTATTTGATGGAGCGACACAAGAAGATGTTGAAGAATTGCTACAACAAGCAGGTATGAGCCCAGATGGTAAATCAATTCTATATGATGGTAGAACTGGTGATCCATTTGATAAACCAATTACAGTCGGTGTAATGTACATGTTAAAACTACATCACTTAGTAGATGATAAAATACATGCTCGTTCAACTGGACCATACTCATTAGTTACACAACAACCTCTTGGTGGTAAAGCACAATTTGGTGGTCAACGTTTCGGTGAAATGGAAGTTTGGGCATTAGAGGCATATGGAGCAGCTTATACATTACAAGAAATGTTAACAGTTAAATCTGATGACGTTGTAGGTAGAGTTAAAACATATGAAGCAATTGTTAAAGGTGAAAATATTCCTGAACCAGGAGTTCCAGAAAGCTTTAAAGTTCTTGTTAAAGAATTGCAATCTTTAGGATTAGATGTTCGTCTATATTCAGAAGATAATCAAGAACTTGAGTTAAAAGAAAATATCGAAGATGGTATTGATTTTGACCCAGAAAAAAATAAAGATATTTTGGCTGAAGAGGAAGTTGTTGCAGAAGATGATTTATCTGATGGCTATACAGAGGATGTTAGTGATGATAAGTTGTTAGATGAAGAAGAAATTGAAGATAGTGATGAGCTTTTTGAGGATTTAGATGATGAGGGCGAGGATGAGATCTTCGACGAAGATGAATAGAAAATATAAATAATTTAATAAATTATAAAAAGAGAAAAGCCGACAGGAAGGAATTGCTCGTGCGGTGGATAGTGCTTTTGCTCTGTTTTATGATTACCCAAAAATATTATTAGGGGGAAATATAGTGGACGAATTAGATATTTTTAATAAAATAAAAATAGGAGTGGCATCAGATGAAAAAATAAGAGAATGGTCAAAAGGTGAAGTTAAAAAACCTGAGACTATTAATTATAGAACATTAAAACCAGAAAAAGATGGTCTATTCTGTGAAAAAATATTTGGACCTACAAAAGACTGGGAATGTCACTGTGGTAAATATAAAAGGGTTAGATATAAAGGAATAGTTTGTGACAGATGTGGTGTTGAAGTCACAAAATCTAAAGTAAGAAGAGAAAGAATGGGACACATTGAGCTTGCTGCACCAGTTGCTCATATTTGGTATTTCAAAGGTATACCAAGTAGAATTGCTTTAATATTAGACGTTTCACCAAGAAACCTAGAAAAAGTTGTATACTTTGCATCTTACATTGTAACAGATAAAGGAACAACAGATTTAGCAAACTGCCAAGTTTTAACAGAAAAAGAATACCATGAAGCAGAAGAAAAATTTGGTAGAGGTTCATTTAAAGCAAGAATGGGAGCAGAGGCTTTAAAAGAATTATTAGAAAAAGTTGATTTAGATAAACTTTCTAAAGAAATTAGAAAAGAATTAGAATCTGCAAGTGAACAAAAGAAAGGTAAACTTGTAAAAAGACTTGATACAGTTGATTCTTTCAGACTTTCTAATACAAGACCTGAATGGATGATAATGTCAGTTGTACCAGTTATTCCACCAGAATTAAGACCTATGGTTCAATTAGATGGTGGTAGATTTGCAACATCTGACCTAAATGACTTATATAGAAGAGTTATAAACAGAAATAACAGATTAAAAAGATTATTAGAATTAGGTGCACCAGAAATAATTGTAAGAAACGAAAAACGTATGTTACAAGAATCTGTTGATGCTTTAATTGATAATAGTAGAAGAGGTAGACCTGTAACAGGTGCAGGAAATAGACCTTTAAAATCATTATCTGATATGTTAAAAGGAAAACAAGGTAGATTCCGTCAAAACTTATTAGGTAAGAGGGTTGACTATTCTGGACGTTCAGTTATAGTTGTTGGACCAGAACTTAAAATTTATCAATGTGGACTTCCAAAAGAAATGGCAGTAGAATTATTCAAACCATTTGTTATGAAAGAATTGGTTGGTAGAGGAATAGCACAAAATATCAAAAGTGCAAAAAGAATGGTAGAAAGATTAAAACCAGAAGTATGGGGAATATTAGAAGATGTTATAAAAGACCATCCTGTAATGTTAAACCGTGCACCAACACTACATAGACTTGGTATTCAAGCATTTGAACCAGTTCTTGTTGAAGGTAGAGCAATAAAACTTCACCCATTAGTATGTGAAGCGTTCAATGCCGACTTCGACGGTGACCAAATGGCTGTACATTTACCATTATCACCAGAAGCACAAGCAGAATCAAGATATTTAATGCTTGCTACAAACAACTTATTAAAGCCACAAGATGGTAAACCAGTTGCAGTACCTAGACTAGACATGGTTTTAGGAAGTTATTATTTAACAATGATTCTAGAAGGGGAAAAAGGAGAAGGAAAATACTTTAAAGACCCAGATGAAGCAATAATGGCTTATGAAAATCATGATGTAGGAATGCATGCAAAAATATTTGTTAGAGTAACAAAAGAAGTTAATGGAGAAATGATGACAGGAAAAATTGAGACAAGTGTTGGTAGAATTATATTCAACCAAGGAATACCTCAAGATTTAGGATTCATAGACAGAGAAAAAGAACCGTTACAATATGAAATTAACTTCCCAGTTGTTAAGAAAAATATGGGACAAATAATCGAAAGAGCAATAAGAGTACATGGTGTAATTGAATCTGCAGAAGTAATAGATTACATCAAAGCATTAGGATTTAAATATTCTACACTTGCTGGTATTACATTCTCTATGAGTGATGTAAAAGTACCACCTGCTAAAAAAGGATTACTAGAAGAAGCAGATAAGAAGATAGAAACTATAAGAAAACAATATGCAAGAGGTTTAATTACAAACGATGAAAGATATAACTCAGTAATTAAAGTTTGGGAAGAAGCAACAAAGAAAATAACACAAGCAATGGAAGACAACTTTGATGACCTAAACCCAATTTATATGATGGTTAAATCTGGAGCCAGAGGTAATATGAACCAATTAAGGCAAATTGCTGGTATCCGTGGACTTATGGCTAGTACAACAGGTAAGGCAGTAGAAATTCCTATCAAATCATCATTCGCAGAAGGTCTAGATGCCCTAGAATACTTCATTTCTGCCCATGGAGCGCGTAAAGGACTTTCAGATACAGCGTTAAGAACAGCCGATTCAGGTTACTTAACAAGAAGATTAGTTGATGTATCACAAGATATTATAGTTAGAGAACATGACTGTGGAACACACGAAGGTCTAATTGTTTACGATATTAAAGATGGAAATCAAATAATCGAAAAAATGCAAGAAAGAATTATTGGTAGATATGTAGTTAATGATGTATACGATCCAAATACAAAAGAACTTATAGTTGACACTGAAACTATGATAACAGAAGAAATAGCAGATAGAATAGTAAATGCAGGAATTGAAAAACTAGAAGTACGTTCAGTTCTAGCATGTAGATCAAAACATGGTGTATGTCAAAAATGTTATGGTATGGGATTAGCAAGAAGAAGTCTAGTATCTATAGGTGAATCAGTAGGTATTATAGCCGCTCAATCAATTGGTGAGCCTGGTACACAGCTTACAATGAGAACTATCCACTCTGGTGGTGTTGCCGGTGTAGCAGATATTACTCAAGGTCTTCCAAGGGTTGAGGAATTATTTGAAGCAAGAAAACCAAAGGGTGTTGCAATAATTTCTGAAATTGCAGGTAAAGTTAAAATAAAAGAAACAAAGAAGAAGAAAGAAGTTGTTGTAACTTCTAAAGACGATTCAAGAACATATACAATACCATTTGGTTCAAAAATGAAAGTAAAAGATGGAGATATGGTAGAAGTTGCTCAACCACTTATTGAAGGTTCAATAAATCCATCAGAAGTACTTGAATTAAAAGGACCAGAAGGAGTATTTGAATACTTAACATCAGAAGTTCAAAAAGTTTATAGAAACCAAGGTGTTGATATCAACGACAAACATGTTGAAGTTATTGGTAGACAAATGCTTAAAAAGGTTAGAGTTGAAGATAATGGAGATACACATATGTTCCCAGGTTCTTTAGTAGATATGTATGAATTCGAAGATATTAATAATGAAGCAATTGCAGAAGGAAAACGTCCAGCAACAGGTAAGAGAGTATTACTTGGTATTACTAAAGCATCTCTTGCAACAGACAGTTTCTTATCAGCGGCTTCATTCCAAGAGACAACAAGAGTTCTTACTGAAGCAGCAATCAAAGGTAAAGTTGACGATTTAGTTGGATTAAAAGAAAATGTTATTATTGGTAGATTAATTCCAGCTGGTACAGGTATGAAAAAATATCAAGATCTTCATATTAGTACAGAAAAGAAACTTGAAGAAGTTGCAGACACAACTGAAGAATAATATAGAAAAAAAGAATTTACAAATTTTTTGTAAATTCTTTTTTGGTGAATATTAAAAAAATACAACAAATATTGTTACTATTTATTGACTGTGAATAGTAACACAAATATTTAAAAAATTTTATTTTTTCGACAAATTTTGCACGACAAAAAATCTTTATGATGGTATAATATAATTAATTTATTTCACATTTTTGAATAATTTTTATTTCAATGAATATCTTAATTTTATAAAAGAGGAGGTGCTTATGACAATTTTTATATCAAGTATTTTTATAATTCTTATTTTTTTATTCTTATGGATATTATTAATATCTGCTAAAAATTCTAGAACAAACGAAGAACAATATATTGAAGATAATTTGCAAATGCAATTTTTGAAGAACTATAAAAAGCGTCAAGTGAAAAGTTAAATGCAATTCTGTAAAGTAAATGCAAGTTGTAAGAGAAAGGGAACTATAAAAAATAAAATAATTTCAATGTAAATATTGCTTTTTGTAAAAATTAATTGTATCATTATAATAATAAAAATCAATATTTTAGAAGGAATTTTAGAAAATGGAAGAAAAGTTTATGAAAGCCGCTTTAAAAGAGGCAAAAAAAGCATATGATAAGTTAGAAGTACCAGTAGGAGCAGTAATAGTAAAAGACAGAAAAATTATAGCTAGAGCGCATAATTTAAAAGAAACAAAAAATGATACAACAAAACATGCAGAAATATTAGCAATACAAAAAGCAAGTAAAAAGTTGAATTCATGGAGATTAATAGACTGTGAGATGTATGTAACACTTGAGCCTTGTTCAATGTGTGCAGGTGCATTGATAAATTCTAGAATAAAAAAGGTCTATATTGGTGCAAGTGACCAAAAAACTGGTGCAGTTGGTTCAGTATTTAATTTATTAGAAGATTATACATTTAATCATAAAGTTGAATATGAAAAAGGAGTTATGCAAGAAGAGTGTGAAAACATTTTAAAAGAATTTTTTAAAAAATTGCGTAAGAATAAAAAATAAATATTAAAGATGTTAGAAATGTATAGATTTTAATAACTAAAATTTATACATTTTTAAATCTGTGCTTTAAAAAAGTATAAAAAGTATTGAAAAATATAAAATAAAATAGTATAATTATACTAGAGGTGAATAATTATGAGTGATTATATTAAAAGAACGATGGAAAAAACAGTAGAGAAGATGAAAAAGTCGTTTCCTGTAATTATGATTACTGGGCCAAGACAAGTTGGTAAAACAACATTATTAAATATTATGGCTGAAAATAATAAAAATGAAAAAATAAATTTTATATCTCTTGATGATTTAAATGCAAGAACATTGGCAATAGAAGATCCAGAACTATTTTTAAGAACATATGAAATGCCACTGATAATAGACGAATTTCAATATGCTCCTAATTTATTATCATATATAAAAATAATAGTAGATAAAAAAAGATTAGACAATTTAAAAGATAATAGCGTTAAATGTAATGGATTATTTTATTTAACTGGTTCACAAGCATTTGAAACAATGGAAAACGTTACAGAATCTTTGGCAGGAAGAATTGCTGTTTTGGATATGAATGGTCTAACAAATAGAGAAATAGAAAATGTGGAAGATGATATTTTTATTCCAGATTTTGAAACATTAAAAAATAAAAAGAAAACTGAAACAATATCTACAATAAAAGTCTTTGATAAAATTATAAAAGGGAGTTATCCTGAAATATATAAGAATAAAGATATAGATAGAAATGAGTATTTTGAAACATATATAAGAACATATATTGAAAGGGATATAAGACAATTAATAAATGTACAAGATGAGATAAAATTTTTAAAATTTATTAGTAATGTTGCTGTTAGAACTGGTCAAGAACTTAATTTATCCGATATTTGCAATGGAATTGGAATAACAAGTGTAACTGCTGAAAAATGGCTTTCTATTTTAAAAAATACTGGAATTATTTATTTATTGCAACCTTATTCAAATAATAATGTTGCTAGAATTGTAAAAAAACCTAAGGTTTATTTTATGGATACAGGTTTAGCATGTTATTTGGCAGGATATATGGATAGTATAACTTTGGAAAAAAGTGCTTTCAATGGTGCTATATTTGAAACATATATTATAAGTGAAATTATAAAATCTTATATAAATAATGGATTAGATGCAAAAAAATATTTGTATTATTATAGAGATAATAATGGAAGAGAAATTGATTTACTTATTATAAAAAATAATGTAGTTTATCCAATAGAGATAAAGAAAAGTGCTAATCCAGGAAAGGAATCAATTAAAAATTTCTCTGTTGTTAATAAATTTGGACTAGAAATTGGAAATGGAGGAGTTATTTGTATGAAAAATGAAATATTTCCAATTGATAGAGAAAATAATTATATTCCAATAGAATTGATATAAAAGGCATACAGCGTAATGAAACGCGTATGCCCTTTTGTTAGTAATAAAGTTTGTTTTATTTTTTGTATGTTGTGTTGGTTTTATTGTCAAATAATGTAGTTTTATCAACAATAGTTAAGTTTTCTTCTTCATTTATTGTTGTACTTTCCATGCCTGGTTCTGTCAATTTGGTGTATTTGATTTTTATTGTGTTGTTTTCAATTGAATATGTTCCAGACATAGTTGCATTTCCTTCTAGGTTTACAGTTCCATTTGAATTAAAAGAAAAATAACTTGCATCATTTGCACCATCTATTTGGGGATAAAAATTACCTGTTATAGCATTTATAGTATTGTCTGATGTGGAATTGTTGGTGTTAGTAGTACTTATAGATGTATTTGATGTTGTATTTTCTGTTGAAGAATTAGAAGCAATTGTAGTTGATATAGTATTTATCTTTCCTTGCAAGTTATTTATTGAATTATTTAATATGTTTACTTGATTTTCTAATTCATTCGCTTTTCGAGTTTGCTCTGTTTTTTCATTGTAAAATTTATACATGAATATACCCATTACAACTATTGCAATAAGTGTCAAAATCAAGAAAAATGTTGATAAACCTATTTTTATTTCCTTTTTTTCCATTTTTCTCCTCCTTTCTCGTATAAAAATATTTTAACATAGATATATTTTTTTTACAATAATTTTATTATTATAATTAAGGCTATTTTACGAAATTACTATGCATCATAATTAAATTAATTAAAAAGTATTCTAAAAACTTGAAATTTAGAATACTTTTATTATATAATAAAACAAATCCTCGAAATATAATTATATTTTGAGTTACCTAAAAAAGAGTTCGCAATGAAATAAAAAACAAAGAAATATTTAAACAAAAACTCCCAAATATAAAAATATATTAAAATTTCAAAAAGAAAGAAAAAGCGAACGGAAAGGTAGTATTATGAAAAAATTTTTATCAAATTACAAATCAACAATTATACTTCTAGTTGCAATAATTGTTGGAAGCATCATTGGAATAATCTTTAAAGAAAAAGCAACTATATTAAGCCCATTGGGTGATTTATTCTTAAATCTATTATTAGTTATAATTATCCCGCTAATATTTTTAAACATAACCACCGCAATATCAAAAATGAAACAACCAAAGAGAATAGGAAAAATAATAGGTTCAATATTGCTAGTATTTGTTTTAACATCTATAGTAGCAGTATTAATAGGATTTGCAAGTACATATTTTGTAAAACTAATAAATACTGAAGATGGAGAACAAATAAGAGCAACATTAGAAAGTGCAGAAGATGTGGCAGATACTGAAAGTACAGAAGAAGACGACATGACAATTGCAGATAGAACTGTAAAATTACTTACAGTAAATGACTTTTCAAAACTATTTTCAAAAGACAATATAATTGCACTATTAGTATTTTCAATAATAGTAGGAATTGCAATAAATATGTCAGGAGAAAAGGGAGAACCATTTAGAAAAGTATTAGAATCAGCAAATAGTGTAATGGAAAACATAGTAAAAATAATAATGTACTATGCTCCAATTGGACTTGGATGTTATATGGCTTCATTTATCGGAAGTTTTGGAACATCAATTGCAGTTGGATACTTAAAAACATTTTTAGTATATTTGGTAGTTGCTATTTTATACTATTTTGTAATGTATAGCGTATATGCATTTATTGCAAATGGAAAAAAGGGAGTAAAAGACTTTTGGAAAAATGTTATACCTGCAACAGTCACTGCAATGGGAACATGTTCTAGTGCAGCATGTATTCCAATAAATATAGAATCAACAAAGAAAATGGGAGTTCCAGACGATATTGCAGAAACAACAATACCTTTAGGAACAAGTTTCCACAAAGATGGGTCTATAATAGGTTCAGTATTTAAAATTATGTTCTTAGTAGGTTTATTTGGAACAAGTTTAGCAACAACAGGCGATGTTTTAGGAGTTTTAGGTGTTGCATTACTTGCAAATTTACTAATAACTGCAGTTCCAATAGGTGGTGGAACTATTTCAGAAATGTTAATTATAACTATGTTGGGTTATCCAGTTGCTGTTTTGCCAATTTTGACAATAATTGCGACTATAATAGATATGCCTGCAACTGTTTTAAATGTTGTTGGAGATGATGTTTCTTCAATGATGGTTACTAGAATGGTTGATGGGAAAAATGCTTTTCAAAGCAAAGAAAAATAATGGAATATGATTAGGATAGAAAAAAATCGGGATTGGGGGACGGGTCTCTCAATCCCGATTTATAATACAATAAAAAAACGGGATTGAGAGACCCGTCCCCCGATCCCGATTTTTTAAATTTTGTAATAGTTATTATATTTTTCAATTGCAGTATCGGGATTATAAATACCTGTGAAATCTTTAATAGGAGCAAATTCTTCATTTTCATCAACACGAAGAAGAAGCATTCCATCAAAAAGAGCGAAAGCATCAAAAATGAAATTCTCAAATTTAAAAGTATTAGGCTTATCAGGAACCTGTTTAACACCTTCCTCATTTACAAAAGAGTTTTTCTTGAATGCTCTATGATAGTACAAATCTATAGTTGTAGACTTTTTTATTGCATCTAAACTCATAATATGAGATAAGATATTTGCCTCTCTAAAAAGATAAGTATTTGTACTAGATATTTTACTTTCAGACAATTCCAAATCTATACAATCATAATCTAAAATTGCAGGTTTGTCATTTTTTAAACAATATACCGCGGTTTTTTCCAAAGGTTCTTTTTTAAATATTGATTTTGAACCAATAGATAGATTGTTCGAAATTGTTAGTCCTAAAAATAAAGGGTCAAAGTTTTTAAGCAAAACATTATCAATTCCACCAAAAGAAACCCATTTTATATTTTGATTTTCTAAGTCATCTATAATTCCATTATTTTTCATAGATTTAAAAACATTACCGTTTCCATTTGAGGCTTCTTTAATTAAATAAGGTTCTTGCAGAATTAGTTTTCCTTCTATGTTTATAATTGGAAGTTTGTTTTGTTTGAAAAATTTTATTTTTTCTTTTGGATATTCAAAAAAATTATTAATTTCAAAAAATGCTTTAGTTGGTGCGTCATTTTCTTCACTTGTCATTATGTACCAAGGTAGAATAACATTATATTTCTTATTATTATCCATTATATTTTCTGCCATTATCTGAAAAAGAGATTTCTTAACAGGTTTTAAGTTTAGCATATATGTACCTTTAGGACCTTTATAACCAAGTCTAGTACCTTGGCCGCCCGCCATAGTGACAACAGCAAATTGATTACTTTTTATAATTGCTTCACCAATTTTTGAGTAATGTTCTATTTCTTTAAAAGAAAGCTTATCTTTTTCAATATGCGGAATAGGTGAAACTTTAACATTTGGATCATAACGAAAATTTAATGATTGCTTATAAACGGTCAAAATTTTTTCAAAGTTTATTGTTAATATTTGATCAAGTAACCTATTTTTTTCATCTTTAGAAAGTTCATCATAAAAATGCAATAAATGTTCTTGATTATATTTTTTTAATATTTCTTTTGCGATTTCTAATTTATCTTCCATTGAGGGATTCATTCCTTTCGTACTTCATAAAATCAATATAAAGATTTTATATATTATTTGATATTGCAGATTTTAGGGTTCTTATAATGGTTTCCTTATTTGGAATATCAGAAACCTCTAAATCTTCAATTTCCCTTTGAATATTATATAGAACTCTAACTAAGTTAAATGATATAGAGTTTAAATTTTTACTTCCAAAATATCCTTCTAATATAATATATGATGCAAGTGTAGAAAATTTATTATTTGGATCATCTATAATATCATTGTGCATTTCTACAGGAATTCCAACACTTCCAGTATTAAAAAGAGTTTTATTTTTAAATCTCACACAATATGGCGTATGAATATGACCATATCCTACAATATCAGGAACTGGATCAGACGCTGTCTTGCCAATGAAAGGTGTATTTTCAAAAAGTCTATCAGGTTTTTCAATTTCAAGATGACTATATTTTGAATTTTTGTTAGAAAACATTGGATTATATATTTCATCAAGACTGTATGGAGAAGCATGAAAAAGTCTAATTAGATGTCCACTCATATAAAATTCATATGATATTGGAAGTGATGACATAAATTCTGCCCTTTCTTCACCGATTTTATTTCTTGTCCAAAAATCCTTTCCTTTAGAAGAAGGTTTGCAAACGACGTAATCGCAATTACCTATTAAAATTACATCACATATTTCTCTTATTTTATCTATTACTAAATCAGGATGAGTGCATTTGGTTACGCAATCACCTAAACAAAAAATTCTATTTATTTCTCTATTTTTTATATCTTTTAATACGGCCTCTAATGCAGTTATATTTCCATGAATATCAGAAATAATTGCGATTTTGTCCATATATATACCTCCTTACTTTGGTAAAATTTAGGAATTGGGGGACAGGTCTTAAAATCCCTAAAAATTTATAATTTCATTATAAATTTCTATAGCAAAATTATCAGTCATACCAGAAATATAGTAAATAATAGCCTTATAGAAATCTCTTACATTATCAATAGAAAACAAAATTTTATTTTTCAATTTCAAGTTTTCTCTATTTCCAAAATCATAATAATTATAAATAAAATTAATAAAACCGTTTCCTAATTTTGGATATGTAATGCTTAGATCTTTCAAATTATTCAATGTATTAGAACCATCATAAGTAGATTTTAATAAATTGTAAATCTCATTAATAACTAAATTAAAATATCTATTTGAAGGTTCTAATCTAGTACAAGCGTAAATATTTTTATAATTGAACTCCTTAATTTTATCCAACAAGTTCAAGGCTTCTTTTGAAAAACATAAACCTTTTTCTGGTGAAGAATTTTCACATAAATCATGTATCAAATTATTAATTATAATTGTATTATTTATTTGCTCACTATTTGAAGTAATATTTAGCAAAGAGAAAAGTTCGTCAACATGTTCATCCAAAATTCCCAAAGTTATGGCATCTTCTATATCACGGCAGATGTAAGAGATTTTGTCTGATATTTTAACAACACATCCTTCCCAAGTGTAAGGTGCATACTGATTTGGAAATGAATAATCTTTTAAATCAATATATACTTCTCTGGGACGTATACAATTTTCATTAATTTCTCCGCAATGAGAAATTATGCCATCTCTAACTGCATATGTTAAATCTAGATTTTGCATATATTTATTGTTATCTTCCAAAAGTTCAACATTGTCAACAAATTCAAGTCCATTTTTTTCATGCCAAAAAGAGTAACCTAAATCTCTTTGTGAAATTTCGGATAATAGTCTTTCTCCTTGATGACCAAATGGACTGTGACCGATATCATGTGCAGTAGCAATTGCTTTTGTAAGTTCAGTATTTAAACCTAGATATTTTGCAATAGTGTAACTTATTGATTCTACATGTGTTACATGTTCAATTCTTGTGCAGATGTGGTCATTTTCAGGTGAAAAAAATACTTGTGTTTTATGTTTTAATCTTCTATATGCATTGCTGTGTATTATTCTTGTGTAATCTCTTTCAAAATCATTTCTTATATCATTATTTCTTGGATATAAAGGTGTTTCTCTTTTGATATAGTTTTTCCAGTTAGGATTTTCTGGATTTGCAGAATATTTTTCAAATTTTTTCATTTTTGCCTCCATTGTTCTTATATAATATAATTCATTAAAATGCGAACTGTAACTATATTTTACTACAAATCTTGATAAAAATCTATAAATTTATTGAAATCAGAAATATAAAATAGTATAATAATTTTAAAATTAAATGAAAGGAGTTTTTTAAAATGTTCAATTTAGTAAAAGACGATTTTGATGATAATATGGAAGATATAATGAATTCAATTAATAAAATGTTAGAAAACAATACAAAAAATGAAGAAACAGAAGAGGCAAAGAAAGAAGGAAAAGAATAAAATGGCAAATTCAAAAATAATAGTAGTAGAGGGGTCACAGGGAGCTGGAAAAACAACAATAACAGATTTTTTAAGACACACATTACCATATTCAAATTTATATAGGTTATGTGGAACATCTGACAGTACAGTAACGGGAAAGAAAAAAGCAGAAGACATGTATGTTGATTTACTTGAGTATATTGAAAAGATGGAAAACAAAAGTATCAATTTGATTTTTGATAGAACTTTTTTTACAGAAGAAAATTATTGTAGACTTGGGATAAAGGAATACACATTTACAGATGTTTATGAAAAGTTGCTGAATAAATTTGCTAGTTTAGATTTTGATATATATTATATAACATTATATTTGGAAGATGAAGATGAGTATATTGAAAGATTAAAAAGAGATGGAAAAGCCGTCTTTAAAGGAGCAGAATTCAAAGCAGAAAATAGTATAAAACAACAAAGAGTTTACTTAGAAATGGCAGATGAAATAAAAAAGAACTATCCAAATATAAATGTTTTGAAGTTAGCAAATGATAAAAATTTGGAAGATACAGAAAAAGAATTAAGAGACTTTTTGAAATATTAATTATATGCAACTTAATAATAACAAAAAACAGAGATAAAATTAGATTTGATTAGATATTAAAAGAAAAAACAATATAAACAACAAAAATATAATCTACAAATCAATTAAAAGTTAAAGAAAAGATTTAAAAGAAATTGGAATATTTTCAGAAATAAGTTATAATATTAATTGATGGTGCATTATTCTAGTCGTACTTAAACTTACGAGGGTGGGGCTAAAAATCCACTAAAGGGCACATCGTTGAAGTTTCTTGTTTGTGCGCGAAATGCCAGTTTTGTGTGTAACCAGGGAGTAAAGGGGTTAGGGTAATATATAATGGCATATATGTGATTCCCTAGTTTCGCGGAGGCTTAAATAGAAAAATTTAAGTTAAACCTATGTTGAGTGCCAAGACACAAAATACATAGTGTAGCCTGTCTCGAGTGAGTGTATTGGGATTAATTTGACGGGAATGAAAATTGTTCGGCCAAATAATTTTTATTCTGGATTATGAAATTATACTTGCAAAAAAGACTAGTAAGTTTGTAAAAGTATGTCAAGGAAAACTTCTAGAATGTTTGCTTTATCAAAAGCTTGAAAATCTGGGGATTAAGGTACGGATTTAAGTGGCGATCTGGTGGCTAAAATAAATTTAGCTGGTTCCCTTAAACGGAAACGGTTCTAGCAGTAATGCTAAGCGGGAAGTAGAGAAATTCAACCAGACCTAAACCGTAAAATTTACTTAGATTTTTACCATCTATATTTTAATTTAGAAATTAATGGCAAGCCTTAGTGCTTGTTTTAATTTTATATATTAATATTTTAGAAAAAATGATGCATATGGTCTTCCATAAGGAATTTTTCTTTAAATATTAATATATGATAAGTATATAATAATTAATAAATAGCAAGAAAGAGGGAAATAATATTAATGAAAAATAATAAGGAAAGTAAAAAGGAACACTCGAATATGAAATGGGTTATACAATCATTTATAATGACATTTATTTTATCAATGATATTTGCATATGTATCAACAAATGGAGTATCAAATCTAAGTTTAATACCTGCACTTTTAATATTGATATTGGTAGTATTTTTAGGAATATTGTTTGATATTATAGGTGTAGCAGTTACAGTTGCTAATGAAGAGGAATTTCATGCAAAAGCAACTAAAAAAGTAAAAGGTTCAAAAGATTCGATTAAATTGATAAAAAATGCTCCCAAAGTTGCAAATATTTGTGCAGATGTTATTGGTGATATTTGTGGTGTATTAAGTGGTTCTATAAGTGCGTTGATTTCTATAAAGATTTCAACTCAAATGAATTTGCCATTTGATATTCAGTTTGTTTTGAGTGCTTTGGTATCTGCTTTTACAGTTAGTGGTAAGGCTTTTGGTAAGGATATTGCTAATAAAAAGTCTACTGAAATTGTGCATAAAGTTGGTATTGTTTTGAACAAATTTAGTAAAAAATAGATTGTCAATAGGGACGCCTTTTTTTGACAAATGTCTTGCTAGCACTTGTCAAGAAGAGGCGTCCCTATTGACAATTTAATTCATTTCTTTTATTTCAAATTTATAATCTTTTAAAGGTATGCTATTAAAATATATTTTTTCTGGTGCAATATCTTCACCAGTACTCCATTTTAGAGTTATCCCATAAACTTTAACTTTTTTGAAATTTTCTTTGTTTCTTAAGTTTTTATAATAATCAAATTTTAACATTTCTTTCATATCATATATTTTTTCTTCATTATTTTTGAATTTTATATAAAGTAAATATCCTTCTAATGGTTTTACTTCAATAGGTAATTCTTCTATTTTATTTTTCATATTATATTTCCCCCTAATATAAATATTATTTTAAAGGCTCAATTGTAAAAGTACCATTTCCAGATTGTAGCATATTCCATAAAGTAATTAATTCTTCTTTTCTAAGTTCAATCCAAGCAACGATTAATTTTTTTTGCTTGTTGGGAATTGTACCAGACAATATGTTACCGTCAAAATCAACACTACATCTATATTCTGCATATTGTACATGGATATGTGGTAAATGATGTCTATCAGTATCATTAAAGTACATACTGATAATGATACCATAGAATTGTGAAACTATAGGCAATAGGCTTCACCTCCTTTAGTATAGCATTTTAAAATATTAAAATCAATAAAAATGAAAAATTTACTATAGAATTATAGTAGAATTAAATAAATGAATTAATAATATATTTATATCATATTATTTTACATAATACAAGTGGTTGAGAGAAAATTTATAAAATTTATTGTTTAAGCACAATATTTTTGATACAATATCATAAAAGAACGGAGAAAATTTATGAAAGCATTAATAACAGGAGCATCTTCTGGAATAGGAAGAGATATGGCGGGAGTATTAGCAAAAAAAGGATACAATTTAGTATTAGTTGCAAGAGACGAACAAAAATTAAATGAATTAGCAGAAGAATTACGAAAAGAAAATAAAATAGAAACTCAAGTAATATCAATGGATTTATCAATAGAACAAAATTGTAAAGATTTGCACAAAAGTGTAAAAGATGTGGATATCTTAATCAATAATGCAGGTTTTGGTGATTGTGGAAACTTTACACATACAGATTTAAACAAGGAATTAACAATGATAAAAACAAATATTATTGCATACCATATTTTAACAAAATTATATTTAGTGGATATGAAAGCGAAAAATAGTGGTAAGATTTTAAATGTTGCATCAATTGCAGGATTTATGCCTGGACCATTAATGGCAACTTATTATTCAACAAAGGCGTATGTAGTAAGACTTTCAGAATCTATTAGAGAAGAGTTAAAAAAGGAAAAATCAAATGTTCAAATTAGTATTTTGTGCCCAGGTCCAGTAAATACGAACTTTAATAATGTTGCAAATGTTAAGTTTCATATGAGAGAGTCTAATAGCTATAATGTTGCTAATTTTGCAATAAAAAAATTGCTTAAGGGAAGATTTTATATTATACCTGGTTTGGATGTAAAGTTGGGGATTTTCTTTAGTCATTTTGTGCCTAGTAGTTTTGTTGCCAAAATTACTTATAAGGTGCAAAAGAGAAAATTGGAAAAATGATATTGGTTGACAAATAAACTAAATTATGTTATTCTTAAAAAGATACAATCAACAAAGGTTTTATGCTACAAATGTGGCAGAAAGGACAAAATTATGAATATTATGGAACGGTTAAACAATGCAGTTATGGAAAAAGGACCACTTCTTGCAGGACTTGATCCTGACATGGACAAACTAAGAATCTTATCAGATGAGATTGGATATGCTGGAATGGATTGTGATTTTTTACAGATTTATTCAATGGAATACATTGAAGCAGTTAAAAACATAGTTGCTGCAATAAAGGTGAACATTGCCTTTTTTGAGGCATATGACCTATTACCAACTTTTTGGGAAGTTGTAGACAAGGCACATGAAGAAGGGTTGTTTGTTATTGCGGATGTCAAAAGAGCGGATATTGGAAATACATCTGCAAAATATGCAGAGGCTTTTCTATATGAAGATTCACCAATTGATTTTATAACGATTAATCCATATTTTGGAACTGACGGAGTAAAACCATTCTTAGACTTAGCAGAGAAAAATGATAAAGGAGTTTTTGTATTAACTAAAACTTCAAATCCATCATCAGATGAAATCCAGAATCTGTTAACATGTGATGGAGAAACAGTTTACCAAAAAGTAGGACGTAAAGTCGGGGAATGGGGCGAGAGCATCTCTGACGAGTGTGCAAAGTACACTTCTGTTGGATCGGTTGTAGGGGCAACACATCCGTTGGATGCAAAAGAGTTAAGAAAGATGTTAAAGAAAACGTTTTTCTTGGTTCCAGGTTATGGTGCCCAAGGTGCAACAGCAGAAGATATTGTTGTAAACTTTGATTCAAATGGAGGAGGAGCAATTGTAAATTCTTCAAGAGGATTGATGTTAGCATACCAAAAATCCAATAAATATTATGCAAAACAATGGGCTGAGGCAACAGCAGCAGAAGCGGAAAGAGCGCAAAAGGAACTTACTGATGCTGTACAGTCATATATAAAAACTATAAGAAAATAAAACCGTACTAAACAAAAGGACTTTCAGTTTTTTACTGAAGGTCTCTTTTGAATTGTAACCCAAATTTCAATAAAATAAAGAAAAATGCCACAAATCCCTTGACAAATCAATAAAAATAGTGTAAAGTATAATAGCATTACAAAAAAGAGGGTAGTTATTATGGAAAAAAACGTAGAAATAAGTATATTGTGTGATTTATATGGAAAATTGTTAACCCAAAAACAATTTGACTTCTTAAATGACTACTACAATAACGACTTGTCACTATCAGAAATAGCAGAAAACAACCAAATAACAAGACAAGCGGTTAGAGACATAATAAAGAAAGGGGAGAAAAAGCTTTTCGAATACGAAGAGAAGTTGTTATTTATGAAAAGGATGTCGAATCAAGAAAAAACAATAGAGCACGTATTATCAGAACTAACAAAAATAGAAAAAACTTCATCTGATAAAAAAGTTGCCCAAATCTTAGAGAGTGTTAAAAAAGAATTAAATTGTTTAGTATAATATAGGGAGGAAATCAAATGGCTTTTGAAGGATTATCTTCTAGATTGCAAGAAATAACAAGAAAATTTAAAGGTAAAGCAAGAATTACAGACTCAGACTTAAAAGAAATGCTAAGAGAAGTCAAACTTGCATTATTAGAAGCGGATGTAAACTATAAAATCGTAAAAGAATTTATAGCAAATATTCAAGAAAAAGCCTTGGGGCAAGATGTTTTAAAATCATTAACTCCAGGACAACAAGTTGTAAAAATAGTTAAAGATGAATTAGTTGAACTTTTAGGTGGAACAGAAAGCAAAGTTAATTTTTCACCAAACCCACCAACAATAATAATGATGGTTGGACTTCAAGGTTCAGGTAAAACAACAACATCTGGAAAACTTGCAAATTTATTTAGGAAACAAGGAAAAAAGCCATTATTAGTTGCATGTGATGTTTATAGGCCAGCGGCTATCAAGCAATTACAAGTTGTTGGAGCACAATTAAATGTCCCTGTATATGCAAATGAACAATCAAAAGATGTTGTACATATTGCAAAACAAGCAATAAATGTGGCAATGTCAAAATTGAATGATGTAATTATTCTAGATACGGCTGGACGTTTACAAATAGACGAGCAGTTAATGGAAGAATTACAAAATGTTAAAAAGAGTGTAAAACCTCACGAAATACTATTAGTTGTAGATTCTATGACTGGTCAAGAAGCAGTAAATGTTGCAGAAACATTTAACGAAAAAGTTGGAATAGATGGAATTGTTCTAACAAAGTTAGATGGTGACACTCGTGGTGGTGCGGCACTTTCAGTTAAAAAAGTTACTGGCAGACCTATAAAATTTGCTGCAACTGGTGAAAAAATGAGTGATATAGAAGTTTTTCATCCAGATAGAATGGCATCAAGAATTTTAGGAATGGGTGACATTTTAGCAGTTATAGAAAAAGCAGAAGAGGCCTTTGATTTAGAAGAAGCCGAAAAATTAGAAAAGAAGATGAGAAAGAGTGAGTTAGATTTAGATGACTATTTGGCTCAAATCAGACAAATGAAAAAAATGGGTTCTTTTTCATCATTATTAAAACTAATTCCTGGTATGAATCAATTTAAAGATATCAAAGTTGATGACAAGGAATTTGGTAAAATAGAAGCAATTATTTGTTCTATGACACCTAAGGAAAAAAGAAATACAAAACTTTTAAATGCAAGTAGAAGAATTAGAATTGCAAAGGGTAGTGGAACAACAGTACAAGACATAAATAAATTCATTAAATCTTATGAAATGACACAAAAAATGATGAAGCAAATGAAGAGTAAAGGTGGAATGAAAAAATTTATGAATGGTATTGATGAAAATGCTTTAAAAAATTTTAAAATATAGTTATTAACTTTTTAAGTTTATATAAAAAATTAGAGGACTGACCCGCAATCCCTTTAAAAGGGAATGTTAAGGAATGTCCATCAATTCCGGGAGGTGAAATTAAAATGGTAAAAATCAGATTACAAAGAGAAGGAAAGAAAAAAGCTCCTTTCTATCATATAGTAGTTGCTGATTCTAAATCTCCAAGAGATGGTAAAATAATCGAAAAAATAGGAACATACAACCCAATGACAGAACCATCTACAATAGTTTTAGATCAAGAAAAAGTTGCACAATGGATTAAAAATGGTGCAAAACCAACAGATACTGTTAAAAAATTAATTGAAAATGCAGCAAAATAATTTTATTATTGTCATTAGAGTTTAATGCAATGATAAATTGAGACGTAGTGAAAGGATATTTAGCTATGAAAGAAATTATTGAAACTATAATTTTAAATCTTGTTGATAACAAAGATGCAGTTGAAATAACTGAAAAGCAAGATGAAAAATCTGTAGTATTTGAAGTAAAAGTTGCAAATGAGGATATGGGTAAAGTAATTGGTAAACAAGGAAGACTTGCAAAATCTATAAGAACTGTTGCAAAATCAGTTGGTGCTAGAGAACATAAGAAAGTTTCTGTAGAATTTATTGATTAGAAATTTGAAAAATAATTGCCATTTGGTATAAGTCAAATAACAATTTTTTCAAAATTTAAATTTATAAAAAAGGAAATAATTTTAATGCAAGAATTTTTAGAAATAGGTCAAATAGTTAATACATTTGGAATAAAAGGAATGGTCAAAGTCAAACCTTTTACAGATGATATAACCAGATTTGATAACTTAGAAAAAGTATATGTTGAATCAAATAAAACTAAAAAACAATATGAAATTGAAGAAGTAAAATATCATAAAGATATGGTATTAATCAAATTCAAAGGGATAGACAGAGTGGAAGATGCAGAATTGTTGCGTAATTCATATTTAAAAATTAATAGACAAGATGAACCTGAACTTGAAGAAGGTACATATTATATTGTTGATTTAATTGGATTAGATGTTTATTCTGATGAAGGCAAATTGCTTGGAAAATTGGATGATGTTTTTAATAGTGGAAGTTGTGACATATATGTTGTAAAAGACGAACTTGGAAAACAATTATTATTGCCTGCAATATCTGATGTAATTAAAGAAATTAATTTAGAAGAAAAGAAGATAGTTGCACATTTGCTTAAAGGGTTAGTTTAAAAAATAACTGCTGTTTAGCGTTGTTATGGGGGTATAAATTAAATGCAATTTGATGTTTTAACACTTTTTCCAGAAATGTTCAATATTTTAAATGAGAGCATAATTGGAAGAGCAAAAGAAAAAGGACTAATAAATGTTAATTTAATAAATATTAGAGATTTTTCAAAAAATAAACACAAAAAAGTTGATGATACTCCTTATGGTGGTGGTGCTGGAATGGTAATTCAACCAGATGTTGTTTATGATGCATATAAATCTGTTATTTCAAATATTAAAGATGTAAGGAATGTTACAAATTTAAAGAAAATAGAAAAGACAGAAAATGTTGGAAAATCAACAAGAACAAGAGTTATCTATATGTCGCCACAAGGAAAAAAATTAGACCAACAAAAAGTAGAGGAACTATCAAAACAAGAACACTTAATTCTTCTATGTGGTCATTATGAGGGAATTGATCAGAGAGTACTGGACAGCATAGTTGACGAAGAAATTTCAATTGGTGATTATGTATTAACAGGAGGAGAGTTACCAGCAATGGTATTAATCGATTCTGTAAGTAGATATGTAGAAGGAGTTTTGAAAGATGGTTCGACAACAGAAGAATCATTTTCACAAGGACTTTTAGAATATCCACAGTATACAAGACCAGAAATTTTTGAAGGACAACAAGTTCCAGAAGTATTACGCTCAGGTAACCATCAAATGATAGACAAGTGGAGAAGAGAGCAAAGTTTGAAAAGAACTTTAGAAAAAAGGCCAGACCTTTTGGAAAAAGTTGATTTATCTGATGAGGATAAGAAAATTTTAGAAAAAATAGGAATGACGTGCCAAACCAAGTAGGCACCGCTCATAAAAAACGAAGGAGGTAAAGTTTGAAAAAATAATTATCATTTGACGTCGTTAAACTTCAATTTAAATTTAATCAACGTGCAAACGCACGTATCATAAATTTAAATTTTGTTTGCCTAGTCAAATAACAATTCTTTTTCCAAACGAATAGTGCCTCAAGAAAGGAATGTAAAATGGATATTATTAAATCAATAGAACACGAACAACTTAAGAATAAAATACCAGAATTAAAAGTTGGTAATACAGTAAAAGTACATGTTAGAATTAAAGAAGGAAACAAAGAAAGAATCCAAGTTTTCGAAGGAATTATAATTAAAGTTCAAGGTGGAGGAGTTAACCAAACATTTACAGTAAGAAAAACATCTTACGGTGTTGGTGTAGAAAAAACATTCTTAATCCATTCACCATTAGTTGAAAAAGTTGAATTAGTTAGAGTAGGTAAAGCAAGAAGAGCTAGACTATTCTACCTAAGAGACAGAGTAGGTAAAGCCGCTAAAACTAAAGAAATGGTTGGAGCTAGAATCGAAAATAGAGAAATTACTATTAAAGAAGATTTAGCAGAAGAACCAGTTGCTGAAGAAGTTAAAGAAGAAGTTGTTGAAACACCAGTTGCTGAAACAACAGAAAACAAAGCAGAATAATAAAAAAAGTGGGACAGTAAGTGTCTCACTTTTAAACTTTTATAAATAATAAACATAAAAATACGTAAGCATATCTAAAAGCCTTTTTCTGGCAAAAACGGTTATAAATTTCATCGCGTGATTCATTTAAAGCACAATACTTGTCGACTAAAGTTAAAATAAAACTCTCTTTATATTTTGGAACAGAAAAGAAAGTAACTGGCCACATATGCTTTAAAATAATATCAGTTTCTATATCATTCAAATTAAATAGTTTAGAAGCATTTTCATATGCTGTTCTTGGGTGTCTAAAAGCATGCAAGCCCTTTCTACCATTCTCTCTTTTTCGCCAATCATACAAAAACAAATCATGTAACATAGCGGCCCTACTGCAAGATATGTAATCCAGACCAAATTTTTTGCAAATTTTGTAGCAGTAGTATGATGCGGTTAAACAATGCTCGAAACAGGTTGTTTCATAATGTTGCTTATAATTTTTCATTTTTTGAACTGTTTCATTTTCTATCAAATCTTTAATTATATATATAAATTTATTGTTTGCATAAATTTTTTCTAATAAACTTTTCATAGTTCTCCTTTAGTGAAATAAATTATTTAACTCTATATTTTATTTTAGTATATAATAGTATATGTGTCAATACTAAATAAAGGTAAAAATAAATTGTGTTTACTTCAAAATAAATATTGACATATATTGCGATAAAAAGTATAATATTGTTTAATAATATATAAACATTTATACATAAATTTAAAATGACTAAAATAAATAAAATTAGATATACTAAAATATAGAATATAAAAGATTGAAAGAAGGGTGTTAAAAATGGATAAAAAAATTGAATTTTTTGAAAATGGAGATTATAAATTTATTACAAATCTCATAAACGAAAGAATGGATAAACTAAAAGAATGTAAGGATTTTAATAAAAAGTATGAAAAATTATACGATTTAATAGATGAAATTGAATTACTTTTTGATGATAAGCAAAAGTCTAAATTTAATGAAGTTATACAGTTATTTTATGAAGTGGAAGAATATTATTTTGCACTGGCATATTCGTTGGGATTAAAATATGGAAACGATTTAAAAAACTTATAAATTTTTTTATAAGTTTTTATCTTGAAAGAAAATAATCAATAAAATGTAGTATACTTTTTTTATCTTTTTGATTCAATTTTTTGAAATTTTCTGCATATATTGAAACATCTTTTTTTAAATCCTCATCTAATAAATCGTATAAAATAATATCAGGTGTAATTTTATAGGCATTACATAGTTTTAGCAAAGTGTCTATACTTCCTTTTGAAAGTCCTCTTTCTATTTGACTTATATGTCGTGGTTCTAGCCCTGTTATTTCTGCAACTTGATTTTGTGTTAAGTTATTTTTTAATCTATATTCTTGAAATTTGTTTCCTATGTGTTTTGTTATGTTTGTTTTTTCCATAATTTTTCCTCTTTTCTATATATTACTATAATATTTTATACTATTTTTGTGAATGATTTTAAAAATGACAAATATCGTATTTAAATATGACAGAATTTGCTGATGAATATCAAGATGAAAAATTTTGAGATGTATTGATACAAATCGAAAAGCTAATTATTTAAAAGGAAAAATACAAAAATCACTCTAAAATCTAGAAAAAACAATATCAATGTGATATAATAAGTTCTAGAAAAGAGTGATTTTTTGAGCCTTTTTGCAAACAATGTAAACAACGCAAAAACAAAAAAACACAAACAATAAAATCCTAGGAGGGGAAAAAACATGAATCAAAAAGAAAGAAACATATTAAAACTAGAAGAAAGTTTTAGAGACACAATAGAAAACGACATCCTAAAGCAACAAACAGAAAACAAAAAAATAAAAATAAAAGACATAAAACTTGTAGGTTCAGCAGAATGGAACGACAAAATAAATGGACAAAAAAGAGCAGACGTAGTATTAATAGTAGAAAAAGAAATAACAGAAAAAGACGAAAATGGAAAAGAAAGAACAACAGAGCAAAAAAACTATTATTTAGGAATCAAATGCATAGCAGGAACATTAGGAAACAATCAAATTATATATAACAACACATTTGCAATTTCTGAACCAGACAAAATGAAAGCAATAAATGAATTGTTGGAGGCAACACCAGAGGAAGAAATAGAAAAAAATTCTATGAACAAATTACAAACAAAAGAGATGGCAGAAATTTTATCAGCACATCTTGGAAGAACCGTTGCAGAAGAGGAAGTTCAAAAATTAATAGAAGATATGGATAAGCAAGAAATAGAAGAACTTTCTGAAGAACGAGAAGAGCAAGAAGAAAAAGAACCAGAAGAAAAGAAAAATAAATTGAATAAAAAGCAAACAGAAAAAATAAAAGTAAATGGAATACAAAAAGTTGATTTAAATAAAAAGGTAGACGGAAAGCAAACGCTTGGAAATCGTTTAGATTTAAAAGGCTATGAAAGTATGTATGTTGTATATTCAGAAAATGTAGAAGAAATTACTCCAGGAACTAAAAAGAATAATACGACATATTCACTAATAGGAGTTAAAAGCGATGGAACTGCAACAGTGTTAAACGATGAATTCGAAATGGACAAATCAGTAGGAAATGGAGCAACAAGAAATCAAACTAAGGTTAGAGCAGATAGTACGGCAACAAGAGACAATAAAGATGTTTCTGTATATACTAGAAAATCAAATGGAATGAGCATTGGATGTGAAAATGATATGGGAAATGTTAATATGTTCTTATATCAAAAAACAAAAGAAGAAAACGAAAATGTTGGAATTCAAATAGAAACATCTAAAACACAAGTTATTCCCGTTGAAACAAGAGAAATAATGAATAAAAATAGAGGTACATATCAAGGAGACAAAGTTCAAGATGAAATACAAGAACATACTGATGAAGGATGTAAACCAAAGGATGTAAAGGATTTTGATGGAGATGAAAATACAGTAACTCATGAACATTTTGATTTGGAATATTATGTACAAGAAATATTAAATTACGAAAATGATCAAGGTGAAGAACAAATAAAAGAGGTATTTACTGCAAATGAGGTTAGAGAAAAATTATTAAGAGAATTGAAAGAAAAAGGAAATCAATTATCACAAGACCAAATTATTCAGGGTGTTAAAGAAGAAATGAACTTAGATGCAGAAAACCTAGAAAGAGAGCATAAAAGATAGTTTGTCACATTTATATTTCGACAAAATATAATATAGTAGGAGATTGTATTTTGGAGGAACACATATGAAAATAGAAAACTTAAATCAATTACCATTAAATAAAAGTGGAAAAATAAATAAAATTGAATGTGATGAAGGAATAAAAAGAAGATTACTAGATATGGGACTTGTTAAAGGAACAGAAATTACGCCTATATTAATAAGTCCATCTGGAGATCCAAGAGCATTTCTTGTTAGAGGTACTATTATTGCTATAAGAAAAGAAGATGCTAAAAATATAAAAATTAACATATGAAAACAAAAAAAGATGTAATGAAAATTTAAGTACTCGTTACATCTTTTAGAGTTGTTGGATAAAAAATTTGATTATTTTTTAATTTCCTCATCTTTTATCAAATTACGAATAGTTCTATACAGATATGGTTTATAATCTTCAATAGGTAAAGGCTCTTTATACAAAATAGAATTAAAGCAAGTAGAGCCAACAAGTTCAATAATCATAAACAAAGTAACATCAGGATTACTTAATTTTATATTATTCTCTTCAATACCCCTAATAAACAAATCATAAACAGAATCTTCATCATCAGCACCTTTATCGTGCAAATTCAAAACAGTCTTACTAAAAACCCCCCAAGACAAATTTTTAGAAATAAATTTTAAAAGCAAAGGATTTTTAGTTAATTCATCAATAACATAATTTATAATATAAATAATACAATCAGAAAAATCTGAAATGTAATTTTTTCTAAGAGATTTTAAAGCATCAGAAAAAAGTTTTTGAGATTTTTTAGCAATTAAAATATCTCGTATTTCATATTTATCTTTAAAATATAAGTAAAAAGTACCCTTTGCAACACTTGCATTATCAACTATTTCTTGTATTGATGTATCTTTTATTCCTTTTTCTGTAAATAATTTAAATGCCGTGTTTAGTAGTCTATTTTCTTTTCCTTCTTTATCATTTTTCATAGTGAATTTCATTCCTTCCATGAGATACAATTTTTTAGATTTTGTATTTAATATATAAATATTATTGCATAAATTTGACTTTTGGTCAATAAATTTATATAAATTTTGTAAAAAGTATTGACCAATGGTCATAAAAGTAGTATTATATAGAAAGTGACTAATGGTCATAAAAATTAGGGATTAGGGGGACGGGTCTTCAATCCCGAAAAAAAATAGGGATTGAAGACCCGTCCCCCAATCCCTAAATTCGAAAGGAGTAAAAAAAATGTTAAAATTTGCAGAGAAAATATGTAAGCATAAAAAAATCATTTTCATAATTGCATTATTGTTACTAATACCATCATTTATAGGAATGCAAGCAACAAGAATTAATTATGATATATTGGCATACTTACCAGATGATGTAGATACAGTTAAGGGTGAAAACATATTAACAAATGAATTTAATATGGGTTCATATTCAATTGTAATTACTGAAAATATGAGTACAAAAGATATTCAAAAATTAGAGGATAAATTTAAAGAATTAGATAATGTAGAAAAAGTAGCAAGTGTGGCAGATTTACTTGGTTCAAATATACCAGAAGAAATGCTACCAGACGAAGTAAAAGATATAGCATATAAAGATGGAGATACAGCAATTTTAGTAACTTTCAAAGAGGGAATTTCTTCAGATAAAACATTAGAATCAATAGAACAATTAAGAAAAATTGCTGATAAACAATGTAAAATAAGTGGAATGTCTGCTTTAGTACTAGATACAAAAAATATTGCTAATTCAGAAATTGCAATATATGTAGTTATAGCTGTAATCTTATGTATGTTAGTTTTACAATTTGCATTAGACTCATATTTAGCTCCAGTGTTTCTTTTAGCAAGTATAGGAATTGCAATTTTATATAATATGGGTTCAAATATTTTCTTAGGAGAAATATCTTATATAACAAAAGCAATTAGTGCTGTTTTACAACTTGGTGTAACAATGGATTTTGCGATATTCTTATACCACAGTTATAAAGCAGAAAAACAAAATTATAGTAATAATGATGAGGCAATGGCTCATGCAATATCAAAAACATTAGTATCAGTAGTAGGAAGTTCTTTAACTACAATAGCAGGGTTCTTAGCACTTTGCAGTATGAACTTAACACTTGGAAAAGATATAGGAATTGTAATGGCAAAAGGTGTATTCTTAGGAGTTGTTTCTGTTGTTACAGTATTACCAGCAATGTTATTGATATTTGATAAGGCTATTGAAAAAACAAAACATAAAGAAATATTACCAAGATTTGAAAAATGGAAAAACTTTAATATTAAACATTATAAAGCAATAATTGTTGCATTCTTAGTAATATTACCGGTAGCAGTTTATGGTTACTCAAAAATAAGTGTTTATTATGATTTAAATAAAACACTACCACAAACATTGCCAAGTATAGAAGCATCAAATACTTTGGAAGATAAGTTCAATATGGTTTCAACTGAACTTGCTTTAGTAAGTAAAGATGTTCCAAGTTACAAAGTAAATGAGATGTTAGATAAAATTCAAGACTTAGATGGAGTTGAATTTGCATTGGGATATTCATCACTTGCAGATAACGGAATTCCAGAAGAAGTAATACCAGATAGTATAAAGTCAATGCTTGAAAATGATAAATATCAATTAGTTGTAATTAGTTCAAAATATGAACTTGCAACAGATGAGTTGAATGAACAAGTTGATAAAATCAATTCAATAATTAAAGATTATGATGATAGTGCTTTACTTGCAGGTGAAGGACCATTAATGAAAGATTTAGTTGAAATTAGTGACCATGATTTTAATAGTGTAAATAGTGTTTCTATTGCAGTTATATTTGTAATTATGATATTTGTTTTAAAATCAATTTCTTTACCAGTAATTTTGATGGTGGTAATTGAATTTGCTATATTCTTAAATATGGGAATATCAACATATACAAATACTACTCTACCATTTATTGCTTCAATAGTTATTGGAACAATTCAGTTAGGGGCAACAATAGATTATGCAATATTGATAACAACTAAATATATCAATTTCAGAAAAGAAGGAAAAGACAAAAAAGAAGCGGTTTCAGAAGCATTAGGAACATCAATAAGTTCAATTATTGTTAGTGGGCTATGTTTCTTTGGTGCAACATTCGGGGTTGGCGTTGTTTCAAAAATTGGAATGATTGCATCATTATGTACGCTTATGTCTAGAGGAGCAATTATAAGTATGTTTACAGTTATTATGGTATTACCAGCATTCTTATTGTTGTTTGATAAGATTATTTGCAGGACGACTTTAAAGATGAGACAAAGCGTTTAAAAATAATTACAATTTTTGCTGTGTACAGTGGCAAATTTGAAATTTTTCAACATATGGATAATAAAATTGGAGGTATAAAAAATGAATAATAAAGTAATTTCAAAAATAATTTCAGGTACATTGTTATGCTCTATGGTTGGATACACACTTCCTGTATTTGCTTACACAAAAGATGAAACTGTTTATTCAAAAATGGACAGTAACGGAAAAAATTATAAAACAATAGTAAGTACACATATTAAAAATACAGAAAATGCAGATTTAATTAATGATTTATCAGATTTATTAAATGTTAAAAATACAAGTGGGGACGAAACTTACACACAAAATGGCAACAAATTTGTATGGAATGCTAATAAAAATGATATTTATTATCAAGGTGAATCTTCAAAAGAGTTACCAATTGAATGTAATGTTAAATATGAGTTAGATGGAAAAGAACTTTCTGCAAACGAAATTGCCGGAAAAAGCGGTAAAGTTAAAATTACATTGCAATATACAAATAAAGAAGAAAGAACTGTTGATATAAATGGTAAAAAAGTTAAAATGTATGTACCATTTGTAGTTGTTGCAGGAACTATAATAGAAAACGAAAATGCAAGAAATATAGAAGTTTCTTCAGGTAAAGTTGTTGATGATGGCTCAAAAACTGTTATAGTTGGTATGGCTATGCCAGGTCTACAAGAAAGTTTAGGATTATCTGATGACGAAGTTGAAATTCCAAGTAATGTAGAAATTACAATGGATGCAACAAATTTTGAAACAAGTAGCATAATGTCTTATGTTACACCTAAAGTTTTAGAAGAAGACGATTTAAAAGTTTTTGATAATTTAGATGAAATATATGGTCAAGTAAATACATTACAAACTTCAATGAACCAAATTCAAGATGGAGCTAACACATTAAAAGATGGAACTACACAATTAGCAACAGGTGCAAATACCTTAAAAGATGGCGTTACAACTGCATATAATGGTGCACAAACAATATCTTCAGAAGTTACAAAATCAACACAAAGTTTAAAAAATGATAAGTCAGAAGCATTAGATAGTAAAACTTTAGAATCAATAAAAAAACAAGCAGCCGAAAGTAGCAAATTAACAGATGAGCAAAAGGCTCAAATAAAAGCACAGGCTCAAACAAGTGCAGTTTTAACAGAAGAACAAAAATCTCAAATTAAGGCTCAAGCCGCTCAAAAAGCTAAATTAACAGATGCTCAAAAGGCACAAATTACAACTATAGCAAAACAAGAAGCAGTATTAAATAAAGATCAAGAAGCACAAATTACAGAAAAAGCTAAAAATGGAGCACAATTGACAGAAGCACAAAAAACAGCAATAATAACAAATGCACAAGCAAATTATCCAACAACATTAACAGATGCAGAAAAAGCATTACTTATTTCAATAGCACAAAATACAGCAGAACAAGCAGCGATAAAAACAGCTTTAGCGACAGCAAAAACTACAGCAGAAACAACAGCAGTAGCAACTGCTTTAAATGTAGCACAAAAAGTTGCAATAAAAACAGCAGAAACAACAGCAGTAGAAACAGCACAACAAATAGCAACACAAACAGCAGTAACAACCGCTTTAACAACCGCTCAAAGCACTGCAACTACAACAGCAATGCAAACTTCAACAACAGTTGCAAAACAAGTTGGAAATCAAGCCAAAAAGACATTTACAAATCAAGTGGTTTCTCAAATGAATACTTTAGGAAATGGCTTAAATCAATTGACATCAGGATTATCAGAATTAAATAATGGTGCTACAACATTAGCAAATGGAACAAATCAAGTTAATGATGGAGCAACAACTTTAGCAGATGGCATTAAGACATTTAATGAAGAGGGAATTAAGAAAATTTGTAATTATATTAATGGTGATGTCAAAGATTTAACTACAAGAGTCCAAAAATTAACTGATTTATCTAAAGATTATAATAATTTCACAATGCTTGATGGTGAAAATGATGGCGAGGTTAAGTTTATTATGATAGCAGAAGCTGTTAAGAAACAAGAGGATAGTGAACAAAATAAGGAAGAGGCAGTTTTGAGTACTAATGTAATCAATGATGAAAATAAATAATATACTATCTTTAGATAGTTTAATAAAAATAATATTATTCTTGATTTTGTGTAAATCTTGAATGATATTATTTTTGATTTTGTGTAAAATGACTAAAACACTATCTTTGATTTTGTGCAAAATGAGTAGAACACTATTTTTGATTTTGTGCAAATGATGGGTGATATTATATGGTTATTGAATTTTTAGTTGGATTTTTTCATGATAGAAATGTCGCTATAAGGAGTGCGGATATTTGTTCTATATAATAGATAATCAACGCTTGTATTATAGAAATCTGCTAATTTACATAGCAGTTCTAAAGGAATACTTCTTTTGTTTAACTCATAGTAGGAGTAAGCAACCTGTGAAATATTAAGAAATTTGCTAATTTGTTTTTGAGTATAATCATTATCTTCTCTTAAATTTTTTATTCGTGTTTCCATTTTTAAAATCCTTCCTTATAAAAATTTGTATAGTTGGTAATAATAACTAAAAATAAAATCTAAAAAAATTATAAAATAAAACAAAATGTTATATTGCGTTTTAAAACAAATTGTTATATAATTAGATTATCACAAGAGAAAAGGAGAATTTTTATGAAAAATTTAAGAAAAATAAAGAAAATGCGAGAAAATGGAATAACATTGGTTGCATTAGTGATAACAATAATTATTTTATTGATATTGGCCGGAATTTCAATATCTGCTTTGACTAATACGGGGATATTTGGAAAAGCAAAAGAGGCTAAAAGCAAAACTGGAAACATTCAAAATGAAGAACAGAAACAATTAGATGAAATACAAGAGCTTGTAGAGGCAAATGGTAATGAATATATAAAAAATGATGAATTAGAAGAAAATAAATATTTAAAAACGTTTATAACTGAATGGACTGTAAATGAAGGGGATACAATTGTTTTGCCAATTTATCAAAAACAAGAAGAAGATGAAGAAAGAGGAGAAAAGGAAACATATTTTAAGTATGATTTTCAAGTAGATTATGGGGATGGCACAGTTTTACAAGTAAAAAGCTATGATGATGAAAATAGAAAACATACATATAAAAATGCAGGAACATATAATGTAAAAATAGATGGAATATGTGAGGCTTTTAGTGCTGATAATGTTACTGATAGTAAAGATAAAATAACGAAATTAGTTCAATGGGGTGTAATTAATGCGAAACATTATGATTTTAGCGGGTGTATAAATTTAAATGGAACAATACCATTACCTGCAAGAAATAGTTTTGTCAATGTAGAGAGTTTTAGATTATTATTTTATAAATGCGAAAAATTGAAAGGAACAATTCCAAAAGATTTATTTAAGTATGCTCCAAATGTAATTACTATGGCAAATATATTTAACTTTGCAACGGGATTAACAGGAACAATTCCTGAAGAGTTATTTACTAGATGTGAAAAAGTTACAAATTTTAGATATGCATTTGCTGGTGCAAATTTTACAGGAGAAATACCAGAAAATTTATTTAAAAATAATAAAGAGGTAAAAAATTTTAAAGGTGTTTTTAGTTATTGTATTAATTTGAATGGAACATTACCCAAAAATATATTAGAAAATAGTGAAAATATAATAACAATAAGAGAATTTATGATAGGTGCAAATAATATAAATGTAGATGAAGTGGATATAAAATCTCCAAATATAACAGAAGCAGAGGAAAATGGTTTTGTTAATATAAATGATGGAAAGGTAAAAATTTATGTAACTAAAGATTCTGAAACAGAAGCAACATTAAAACAATGTTTTAAAGATAATAATAATGTTATAATAGAATATATATAAAATAAAAGTTGTTAAAAGGTTTCAAACCCAATAACAACTTTTTTAGTTTAAATCAACTCTAAAGTGAAACGATATTGACAAATCTCCAAAATCGAAGTAAAATAGAAGATGTAAAAGGAGAGATTTATGCAAACAAGTAACAAAAAAATCTTTGATAACTTAGTATCAAGAACAAAAATATACCTAGTAATAATATTAATTTTATTAATAGGAATATGTTGGCAAAACAAAATGCTAATAATACCAGCAATTGCACTATACGTATTAATATTAGCATACACATATTTTGCTAACAACAAAAGAAAAAGTGAAATATCAGAGACACTTCAAGATTTAACATTAACAGTGGATTCTGCAGCAAAAACAAGCTTAATAAACTCACCATTTCCACTAATTATATTAGAAACAGATGGAAATGTAGTATGGAAAAGTTCAAAATTTGCAACAGAATTTGAAGATATAGATATAAACACTTTTGTAAATGATTTAATATATGATTTAAAAGAAGAAATTAAAAATAAAAAAGATAGTACAGATAAATCAATATTAAAAAATATTCAAGTAAATAAAAGACAATACAGAATGGTAGGAAAATTTGTCAATTCAAAAAGATATTCTAAAAACGAAAAAAATGAATATATGGCAATATTGTATTTTATAGACGAAACAGAAAACATCAAATTACAAAAAGAATATAATGATTCAAAATCATGTGTTGGAATTATTATGATAGACAACTACGAAGAAAATATGCAAATGCTAGAAAGTGAAGAAAAAGCACAATATATTGCAGAAATTGATAAAGTAATTTATGAATGGACAAATGAAACAAACGGTATATTGATAAAATCAGACAGAGATAGGTACATTTATATTTTTGAGCAAAGATATTTGGAAAAAATAAAAGAAGATAAATTCAGTATATTAGATAAAATAAAGGACTTAGATCCAAAACAAAAAGTACAATTCACATTAAGTATTGCAATTTCAAATGAAGGCGAAGTTGATAAAGACAAATATAAATCTGCACAAACTGCAATGGACATTGTACTAGGTAGAGGTGGAGACCAAGCGGTTGTAAGACAAAATGATATTTATAAATTCTTTGGTGGTAGGTCACAAGAAGTTGAAAAAAGAACTAAAGTCAAGGCAAGAGTTGTGGCTCATGCATTAGAGAATCTTATAAAAGAGTCAAGCAAAGTAATGGTTATGGGACACACAAATCCTGATATTGATGCAATAGGATCTGCAATAGGTATATATAGACTTGCTAAGAGTCTTAACAAAAATGCATATATTATTTCAAATAAAAGACCAGCATTGCAGAATTTTATGGAGAGCTTAAAAGAGGAGCCAGAATATGAGGATGTAATAATTAGCAAAGAAGTTGCCGAAGAAAATATTGACGAAGACACTTTATTGGTAGTTGTGGATACTCATAAGATTACTTATGTTGAATCTGAAGAAGTATTGAAAAAGGCTAGTAAAATAGTTATAATAGACCATCATAGAAGAAGTGCAGACTATATCGAAAATGCAACACTAACATTCCAAGAAGTGTATGCGTCATCTGCGGCAGAACTTGTAACAGAGTTATTACAATACGCAGAAGTTAATGTTGAATTAAAGAAAATAGAAGCGGAAGCACTATATGCGGGAATTATGATGGATACAAAAAGTTTCACATTTAAAACAGGTGTAAGAACTTTTGAGGCTGCAGCATATTTACGTAAATGTGGTGTTGACATTATAAGAGTTAAGAAATGGTTCCAAAGTGACTTAGAATCATTTAATAAAATAGCAGATATAGTTAAAAAAGCAGAAATTGTTAATGATTCAATAGCAATTGCTTTATGTGATACTGAAAAATCTAAAGATATCAGTTTATTGTGTGCTAAGGCGGCAGACGAATTACTTACAATAAGTGATGTTACTGCGTCATTTGTTTTAGGTGATACAGGTGAAAAAATCTGCATTAGTGGTCGTTCTATTGGAGATATTAATGTTCAGGTTATCTTAGAAAAACTTGGTGGTGGTGGTCATATTACTTTGGCTGGTGCTCAAGTTGAGGGAATGACTATTGAAGAAGTTAAACAGGAATTGATTATTAGAATTAATGAATATTTTACAGAAATAGAAAATTAGGGATTGGGGGACAGGTCTTCAATCCCGATTTTTTGTTATTTTATTTAAACAAAAGTTACTGTGTTCGGTTGAAAAATCCTCAAAAATAGTGTAAAATATACAAAGTTAGAAAAAAGCGAAAGGTTGTGATTTTAATGAAAGTAATATTAAAAGCAGATATAAAAGGAGTAGGAAAAAAAGATCAAGTAATAAACGCATCAGACGGATATGCTAGAAACTTTTTATTTCCAAAAAATTTAGCAGTAGAAGCAAATGCAGAGAACATGAGCAAATTAAAAGGAATGCAAGACTCAAAAGCATTTAAAAAATCACAAGAAAAAGAAGAAGCAGAAAGAATAGCAGATAAACTATCAAAAATTTTATTAAAAATAAAAGTAAAATCAGGAGCAAATGGAAAAATATTTGGAGGAGTTTCATCAAAAGAAATAGCAGAAAACTTAGAAAAACAATACCAAATAAAAGTTGATAAAAAGAAAATTGATTTAAAAGAAACAATAAAAACTTTAGGAACAATTACTGTTGATATTAAATTATTTGAAGGAGTAATTGGAAAAGTTAAAGTAGATATAATTTCTGAATAATTTTGGTTGCTTTGATGTATATCAAAAACAACATATTATCAAATTACAATATAATATTAATCAAAAAAACAAAAATTTTGGGGGAATAGCAATGGATATAGGAAAAATACCACCACATGATGTAGAAGCAGAGCAAGCAGTAATAGGAAGTATGCTTACAGATAAAGAAGCAGTGGCAAGCAGTATAGAAGTCTTAAAAGAAGAAGACTTCTATAGAGAAGATAATAGAATAATATATTCAGCAATGTTAAACTTGTACAATAGAGCAGAGCCAATTGATTTAATAACATTAAAAGCAGAATTAGAATCAATGGGAAAATTCGAACAAGTAGGTGGTTTTGAATATTTAGCAGAATTACCTGAAAAAGTACCAACAACAGCAAATGCTACAAAATACATAAAAATTGTAGAAGAAAAGTCAGTATTAAGAAATTTAATAAAAACCGCAAATGAAATAATAGACTTAGGATATGACCCAACTGAAGATGTAGAAGCAATTATGGAAGGTGCAGAAAAAAAGATTTTCAATATAATGCAAGACAAAAATCAAAAAGGATATTCACCTATAAAAGATATTTTGGTTGATAGTTTTACAGAATTGGAAGAATTGTATAATAGAAAAGAACATATAACAGGTGTACCAACTGGATTTGCTGATTTAGATTATAGAACAGCAGGTTTACATGGTTCAGAACTTATACTTGTTGCCGCAAGACCTGCTATGGGTAAATCTGCATTTGCATTAAATATTGCCACAAATGCAGCATTAAGAGGAAATACACCAGTTGCAATATTTAGTTTGGAAATGTCAAAAGCACAATTGGTAAACAGAATTTTATGTAGTGAGGCAATGGTAGATAGTAACAAAGTAAGAACTGGTAAACTAGAAGATGAAGATTGGGGAAAATTAGCCGAAGCAATTGGACCACTTTCAGAAACAGGAATTTATATAGATGATACACCTGGTATATCAGTAATGGAAATAAGAGCAAAGTGTAGAAAACTTAAGTTAGAAAAAAATATTGGACTTGTTGTAATAGACTATTTACAATTGGTACAAGGAAGCAATAAACGTAATGGTAGTCGTGAGCAAGAAATATCAGAAATAAGTAGGTCTTTAAAAATATTAGCAAAAGAATTAGATGTTCCTGTAATTGCACTTTCACAGTTATCAAGAGCGGTTGAACAAAGACCAGACCATAGACCTATGCTTTCAGATTTGCGTGAATCTGGAGCTATTGAGCAAGATGCTGATATTGTTATGTTCTTATATAGAGATGACTATTATAACGAAGATAGTGAAAAGAAGAATGTAGCAGAAGTCATTATTGCTAAACACAGAGGTGGTTCAACAGGCACTGTAGATTTAGGATGGCTTGGAAGTTATACTAAATTTGTTAATTTATCAAAAAGAGATGAAGAATAAAAATAGGGATTGGGGGACGGGTCTTCAATCCCTAAATAATTTAAACATATAAAAATTTAAAAAATAGGGATTAAAGACCCGTCCCCCAATCCCGTTTTTTTTAGGAGATATATAGAATGAAAGAAAAAGTTTTAGAAACAATAAAAAAATATAATTTAATAAAAGATGGAGATAGGCTACTTCTTGGAGTTTCAGGAGGACCAGACTCTATTGCTATGTTAAATATTTTAAATGACATAAAAAATGACAAAAAACAACACATGAACTTTGATATAATAGTGGCACATGTAAATCATATGATAAGGGAAGAAGCAATAGAAGATCAAAAATTTGTTGAAAATTTTTGCAAAAAAATAGGAGTTACTTTTTACGCAAAAAGTATAGATGTTCAAAAAATTGCTAATAATAAAAAAATAGGAACAGAAGAAGCAGGAAGAAATGCAAGATATGAATTTTTTGATGAAATTTTAGAAAAAGAGAATGCAAACAAAATTGCTATTGCTCACAACAAAAATGATAAAATAGAAACTATTATTATGAATATGCTAAGAGGTAGCGGAATAGCAGGTTTGAAAGGAATTGAACCGATAAAAAATAACAAATATATTAGACCTTTAATTGAGTGTGAAAGATTTGAAATAGAAGAATATTGTGCTCAAAATGGAATTGAACCAAGAATTGATAGAACAAATTTTGAAAATGTATATACTAGAAACAAAGTAAGAAATATTGTTATTCCATTTATTAAAAAGGAATTTAATCCAAATATAATTCAAACAATGGATAGACTATCAGATTTAGTAAAAGAAGAAGATGAATACTTAGAAAATGTTGTTGAGGAAAAGTATAAAGAATATGTACAACAAGAAGAAAAAAAACAAATTGTAATGGATTTAAAAGGCTTTAATAAGCAAGAAAAGGTTATAAAATCAAGACTATTGCTATATACTATATCAAGACTTTTTGGAACAACAAAAGGAATAGAAAAAATACATATAGAAGATATTATAAAATTATGTAAAAAAAATATAGGTAATAAATATTTAACTCCAAATAAAAATATAAAAGTTTTAGTAAAAAATCAAAAAATTTATTTTATAAACCAAAATTTGGCTTAAGTTGACTATCCGTAATACTTAGAAAGACAACGATTTTTTGTAACAAAAAAGTAATACAAAAATTCTTGCAAAACCAGAATATATGTGTTATAAAATTTTTATAGTTGATAGTAGCGCAAATACTTTAATAAATTTTGTAAAAAAATTTAAAAGCAAAATTAATAAAAGCAAGCAGAAGGAGGAATTATTTTGAAAAACGGAATTAAAACATTAGCAATGTGGCTAATAATTGGAGTAATATTTATAGTATTGTTGTCATCGATAATGACAAACACAAACACAAAACTAAAATATTCAGAATTAATTGCGAAAATAAATGAGGGGAAAGTAGAATCAATAGTTATAGATGCAGATGGAACTTCTGCAACAGTTCAACTATCTGATGATAAAGTAAAAAAACAAGTAAACATTCCAAACATGGAAAACTTTATGAATTATACTGATGAATTTATTAAAAACGGAGCATTTACTTTAGAAGAAAGTTCTGAATCAGTATTATCAATTATATTAGGTTTACTTACACCATTTGGAATTTTGATAATATTCTTTATATTCTGGTTCTTTATGATGGGTGGAGTAGCAAATGGACAAAATGGTGGAAAATCAATGTCATTTGGTAAGAGTAAAGCCAGAATGATGACACCAGCAGATAGAAATAAAATTTCTTTTGACGATGTTGCAGGTGTTGATGAAGAAAAGGAAGAATTACAAGAAATAGTTGAATTTTTAAGAAATCCAAAGAAATTTACAGACATGGGAGCTAGAATACCAAAAGGTGTTTTATTAGTTGGTCAACCAGGAACAGGTAAAACATTACTTGCAAAAGCAGTTGCAGGAGAAGCAGGTGTGCCATTCTTTATTATAAGTGGTTCAGACTTTGTTGAAATGTTCGTAGGTGTTGGTGCTTCAAGAGTTAGAGATTTATTTGAACAAGCCAAGAAAAATGCACCATGTATCATATTTATAGATGAAATTGATGCAGTTGGACGTCAAAGAGGTGCTGGCCTAGGTGGAGGACATGATGAAAGAGAACAAACATTAAACCAATTATTAGTTGAAATGGATGGTTTCTCAGATAATGAAGGCGTTATCGTTTTAGCAGCAACAAATAGACCTGATGTATTAGACAAAGCCTTATTAAGAGCTGGAAGATTTGATAGACAAATAGTTGTTGGAGCACCTGATGTTAAAGCAAGAGAGCAAATATTAGAGGTTCATTCTAGAAAGAAAAGATTAGCAGACGATGTCGACTTAAAAGTAATTGCAAAAAATACATCTGGATTTGCAGGTGCAGACCTAGAAAACGTATTGAATGAAGCAGCATTACTTGCAGCAAGAAGAAATCTAACTGAAATTGGAATGAAAGAAATTGAAGATGCTATGGTTAAAGTAACTATGGGACCTGAAAAGAAAACGAGAGTTAGAAGTGAAAAAGAAAATAGACTTGTATCATACCATGAAGCTGGTCACGCAGTAGTAAGTCATTACTTAGAAACGCAAGACCCAGTACATCAAATATCAATTGTACCAAGAGGTATGGCTGGTGGTTATACAATGTATAGACCAACAGAAGACAAAAACTTTATGTCAAAAACAGAAATGGAAGAAAATATTGTATCACTTTTAGGTGGTAGAGTTGCAGAAGCATTAATATTAAATGATGTTTCAACAGGTGCAAGTAATGATATTGAAAGGGCTACAAAAATTGCTAGAAGTATGGTTACTAAATATGGTATGAGCGAAAGAATTGGTACTTTAATGCTTGGTTCTGATCAAAGTGAAGTGTTCTTGGGTAGAGATTTTGCTCAATCTAAAGAATATTCTGAAGAGACTGCAGGTATAATAGATGAGGAAACAAAGGCTATTATTGATAAAGGTTATAATAGGGCTAAACAAATTCTTACTGACCATATTGATAAATTACATGCGGTTGCTGCAGTTTTACTTGAGAAAGAGAAAATTGAAGCAGATGAGTTTGAAAGAATTTTTCAAGGTGAATAGTATTAAAAAATTATATAAAATTTATAAAAAGGTGGAGGAAACTTCATCTTTTTATAGTTATAGTTCACAGTTCAAACAATAATTTTATGGACTGTGAATAGTAACTTTCTTATAATATAATTGACATAAAAATTTTACAAAACTATTTACAAATATAAAATTTTATGATATAAATAATATATTCTATTTAGTCCAATAGTGACTTAAAAATTTTAAATCAAAAATTCAAAATAAAAATTTTATTCGAAAAAACAATCCAAAAAACAAAAATAAAAAATGAAAGGAGGGAAGATTATTTTTTGTGCCTATAAAACGTAAATACATAAAAAATAAACTAGAAAAATAATGCACGTATTAACTAAATAGAAAATATTTATTTTACGACACAAAATAAAAAGTCTTTTATATATTAGAAAATTATGCAACTTTCCTAATATATAAGATTACATTAAATTGGTGTGAAAAATTAAAAAATAGAAAGGTGATTAAATGAAAAAAGTAAAAATAATGTTAATGGCAATAATGCTTATATTAAGCAATTTTATGCCAATACTTTCAAATGTAAAAGCAGCAAATGTTGGGGAAAGGGTTAACTTAGTATCTTTAGGAGAATGTCCCCATGATTTAGGAGTAAATAATGGATATGTAGTAACTGAAAAAGTAGGGTATTATCAAAATGGAGAATTTTATCCCGCATATTGTTTAAATAGAGAACAAAAAGGAGCGTCAACAGATTTTGTATATGATTTAGATGTAAGCACTATAATGAAGGACACAGAAACATATAACAAAATCTGGAGAGTCATGATGGCAGGGTACCCATATAATACACCGGAGCAAATGGGAGTATCTAGTGTAGACCATGCGTACCAGGCAACAAAAATGGCAGTATATTGTGTAACAGGACAAAGAAAACCAGAAGAATTTTATGCTTATAATTCTAATGGACAAGAAATTGTCGACTGTATATGGAGGTTATACAATGCATCAAAAAATAATAACAAGGCATACGTAAGTCCAATATGTAATATGAAAGCAGATGGAGATATATATTCAGAAAAAATAAATGGAAAAGAATATTGTGTTCAAAAATATAACTTTTCTGGAAATAATGAAATGCTATCATTTTCAGTTACAAGTACACAAGGAATTATATTAAATATGCAAAATCAAGAACAAAAAAATTATAAAGGAAATGGAAGTTTTAAATTAGCAATTCTAAAAGAAAATTTAAAACAGGATATACAAGTGGAATTGAATGCACAAGCAACAATAAAAACATATCCAATTTTATATGGAGCAACAAGTATTCCAGGAACTCAGAATTATTGTTTATCTTCATATCCATTTGAAGCAACACAGGCTTCTATATCTTTAAAAATTACTATTCCATCTGTAAATATTAAAAAAGTAGATAAAAATTCTAATACACCACTTTGCGGGGCAGAATTCAACATTTATAAAGATGCAAATGCAAATCAAAAATATGATGGACAAGATATATTTGTAAGTAAAACAAGTACTACAAATAATGAAGGGATTGTTACTGTAACAGGATTAATTCCGGGAAAATATATAGCAAAAGAAGACAAGGCACCATATGGTTATGTAATAAATGAAACAGATACAATATCTTTTGAAATAAAAGAAAACGGAGCAAATATCAATATACAATTTGGTGATGAGGAGCCAACAGGAAAAATTACTATTGTAAAGCAAGATACAGAAACAGGAAGCATTGCACAAGGAGATAGTAACTTAGAAGGTGCAGAATATAAAGTTTATGCAACAGAGGATATTTACAATGCATCAAAGACTAAAAAGATTTATTCAAAAAATGATATTGTTGCAACAAGAATTATAAAAAATGATGGAACAACAGATGATGTAGTAGGCTTGCCACTTGGTAATTACTATGTAAAAGAAACCCAAGCACCAGAAGGATATCTATTAGATAATAATACATATAATGTTGATTTATCATATAAAGACCAAAATTCAAAAATAGTTTCAAAATCAATAATAAGTAAGGACAATGTTAAGAAAAGACAAGTAAATATATTTAAATCAGGAATTAAAATTTTATCAGGGGTGGTCCCAGGCTTAGAAGGAGTGGGGTTCACAATAAAACTTAATAGTAATGTGGAAAAGGCATTAGCACAAGGATATTCATATGCAGAAATTTGGAATGGAATTGATATGTATGGAAATAAGGTCGAAGTCGACTCAAAACGTGTTCAAGAGGCACAAAAAATAGCTCCAACAGTCTCACAAATTAAAACAGACAAAACGGGAAATGCTTACACAGAAATGTTACCATATGGTAAATATGTGGTAAAAGAAACATACACTCCAAATGATTATGAAACTGCAACAGATTTTACATTTACAATATCACAAGATGAATCAGAAATAAAAAATAATGCTCAAAAAACATTAAGAATAGTTGTAAATAATGAGCAATTAGAAAGTTATTTAAAATTAATAAAAAAGGATAAGACAACAGGAAAGATAGTTACAGTAAGTTCTGCATCATTTAAAATTAAAGCAACAGAAGACATAATAGATAGAGCAACAAAAGAAATTATTTGGCATAAAGGTGACTATATAACACAAAAAATAGGAATGACAACTTATGATACTTTTACAACAAATTCAAAAAATTTAATAATATCAGAAAAGAAACATTCATTTAGTAGTATTTTCGATGATTTAGGAACGGTAGTAACACCACTTAAACTTCCAGTTGGAAATTATCAAATTGAAGAAATTGAGGCACCAGAAGGATTTTTAGACTTAGAAGAAAATATTCAATTTGAAATTTCTAGTATAAAAGATTATGACAAAGACAAAGCCGGTGATTATATAAAAACAATAGAAGTTTTAAATGAGCAACCAAAAGCGAATATTGACTTAACAAAAGAAATTGTATTTAGAAATAAAGAAGATGTGGATTTGTCATTAGTGGATATTTCGGATTTATCAAAAATTGAGTTTAAAATTACGGCAAAAGAAGATATTTTGGATAAAGCGGATAATTCTGTTATTTACAAAAAAGGCGATGTAGTTGGAAATTATAATTTATCAAAAGAAGGAAAATTGGAAATAAATAATCTTCCAATTGGAACATATAATTTGGAAGAAACTAAAACAATAGATGGTTTGGTGATAAATAAAGAACCAATTGAAATTGCATTTAAAAAACAAGATGGTACAACAAAAATTTATAAGAAAGAAATTAATATTAAAAATAAAACTACTTTTGTGCAGATATATAAAATAGATAAAGAGTCTAAAGAAAAACTAAAAGGTGCAAAATTTACATTATATGATGCCGATGGTAATGAAATTGCTACGTGGATTTCTGCTGAAAAACCATATTCTATAGAAGGATTAAGTGCTTCTAAAACTTATTTTTTAAAGGAGATTGAGGCTCCAGATGGATATGTTTTAAATGATACTCCAATTGAGGTTAAAGTTGATAATGGTAATGTTAAGAAAATAGAGTTTGAAAATGAAATGGTTAAGCCTGTAGAGGAAAGTCCTAAGCCGGTGAAACATGTTCAAAAGGTGTTGCCTAAAACTGGGTATTAATTTATTGATAATGTATTAAAAGTATTAAAAAAACAATACTTTTAATACATAAATAATAAGAGAAATACGAAAAAAACTTGACTTGGTACTCTAAAAATATTATAATGTTATTAGAAATGTATTAAAAGTATTTAAAAAATAATATTTTTGATACAAAAATAATAACAAGGATGAGAAATATGAAAAATTATGAAAGAATATTAGAGTTAAAGGTATTTACTTTGCAAGATATATGTATGTTAACCAAAAATATGAATACGGCAAAAAGTTTAGTAAGAAATTTATTAATAAATAACTATATAAAAAGAGTAAAACACAATTTATACGTTGTTTGTGATATAGAATTTAAAAGTGTTATAGCTGACCAGTATATGATAGCATCTAAAATAAAAGATGATTCTTATATATCATATCATTCGGCACTTGAATATTATGGTGTAAAAAACCAGATGTTTTATGTAGTATATGTTTCGAGCAAGAAGAGATTTGAAAACTTTGAATTTGATGGATATAATTATACATTTGTTAATAGTAAATATGATTTTGGGATAACACAAAAAGAAAATGTAAAAGTTACAGACAAAGAAAGAACGATAATAGATTGTATAAACAAAGTTGAACTTGCAGGTGGAAATGAAGAGTTACTTTTATGTTTAGAATTATTTGGTAAATTAGACGGTAATAAAATACTAGAATATTTGAAATATTATAATTCTCAAAAATTATATGCAAAAGTTGGTTTTATGCTTGAACTTTTTAATGATGGATTTGGAGTGAAAAAACAAGTAATAGAAGAATGCAGAAAAAAAATAAATAAAAGAACATATTATTTTGATGAAGAAACAAAGAAAAATAAAAATAAATATGTGAGTAAATGGAATTTGATAGTTCCTGAAATATTTTTAAATAGAGGGAGAACTTTATATTGGTAGAAAATTATAAAAAAAATATAGAAAAAATTGCAGTAAGAACTGGTTTTATAAGGTCAACCTTGGAAAAAGTAGAAAGATTACTAGATATTTTGGAATGGATTAACAACCATGAAAAATTAGGAAGATTACTTGCTTTAAAAGGAGGAACTGCAATAAATACAGTAATATTTAATTTTCCAAGACTATCAGTTGATATTGATTTAGATTTAACAGAAAATTTAACAAAAGATGAAATGATAAAAGAACGAAAAAAGATATATAATCTAATTATTCAGTTTTTAAATGCCAATGGATATATTGTAAATATTGGAAAATCAAAAAATGTGTATGCATTGGATTCAATTGTTGCAGAGTATCAAGATATAAATGGAAATGTTGATAATATAAAAATAGAGATTAATTATATGAATAGAGTACATATTTTAGAAACAAAAAGATTAAAAATAGATACAGATGTATTTGAAGATAAAAACTTTAAAATTCATTGTGTTAACCCAATAGAAATTTATGCTACCAAAATATGTGCATTATTAAGTAGAACAACTGCAAGAGATTTATTTGATGTATATACATTAAGCAAATATAATTTATTTGATTATAAAGATAAAAAATTATTGAAACAATGTTTTTTGTTGGAATATATTGCAGTTAATAATTATACATTTGACGATATGAATATTGAAAGAATAGAAAGATTAGATAAACAAGATATAAAAACAAGGCTATTGCCTACGCTAAAAGATAGAAATCCAAGAAAAAGTAATATTGATGAAATGAAAAGATACGTAAAGGAATATTTAGAAGATATTTTGATTGTTGATGATAAAGCAAAAGAATTTTATGATAAATTTCAAAATGGAATTTATGAGCCGGAATTATTATTTGCGGATGAAGAAATAATAAAGAGAGTAAAAGAACATCCAATGATTATATGGAAATTAGACCAAAAATTGAAATGATTACACCGTACAAAAATTTGAAATTGTTAATTATTATTAAAAAAGAAAAAATTTTAATGATTTCTTGACCACTATACACATTTGGCTTATAATATGTGTATGGAGGTCAAAAATTAAAATATATCTCCTTAAGTCATTATGAAAAAAATAATGTAAAAACGGAAAATTGATATTTTCCGTTTTTGTTTTATATCATCTTAAACCAAATTTTTCTTTTTACAAATATATAAAAAGTTGAAATATCTCCTTTAGTAAATGTATTTTTCTCTAATAAAAAAGCATGGTCTTTATTGATGTAAAGATAGAAAAAATCATTTGTCTCATATATTTTATACAACTTCCAATATTTTATTTTTTCAAAATTATTTGAATCAGAAATAGTAAAATATTTTTCATAAAACTTGAAAGTAAACTCTTTTTCCTTTTCAAACTTTTCTGTTTTTAATTCTTTTTTTACAAGATTAATTGGTTGAAAAAATCTATAAAGGCAGAAAACCAATAAAGCCAATAATAAGATAAATCCAGTAGTTTTATTTGCATACTTAAAGTTTGTAATAATAAAAAAACATAATAGTACTATAATTAGTATGGTTATAAATCTATATTTGGTTCCAAATTTATTTTGATGAAATTGTAAATATTTTGCATATGTCTCTTTTGTGTATTTTGTTTTGTTTTTATATAATACTTTCATTTTTTACTCCTTGTTTTTGTATTATATCATATAAAATATTAATGTTAAAGTATTAATAATTAAAAATAAAATAAAAAAATTATATTTTTAAAATATAGAAAATTGTAACCAAAAAGTAATAAAAATGTAATAATTATGAAAAAAATAGTTTCCGTAAATGAAAAACGTGAACTATTTTTTTATGACTAAAAATGCTATTTACAAAATTCTTTATATATGAAATGATATAGGCGTAAAAATATATGAGGATAGGGGCATTAGTTTTATATGAAAAAAAATAAAATTGTAGCATTAATAGTTTTAGGAATAATATTATTGCAAATAGTAATACCATCATTAGCAGATATAGATTGGAATGTTGTATTTGCAGAAGAGACAAATACATGGGATATATCACAAAATGGAGATGGAAGTGTAATGGCAACACTTTCAGATGATGGAACATTGACTATTTCTGGTAACGGAAAAATGAAGGACTGGAGAAATAGTTCAGATGAGGCTTGGGATAGTAATAGGAAAAATATAAAAAATGTTATAATAAATAATGGGGTAACAAGTATAGGAAATTTTGCATTTTCTGATTGTACAAGTTTAACAAATATAACAATACCAAATAGTGTAACAAGTATAGGAGATTATGCATTTTATGGTTGTGAAAATTTAATAAATATAACAATACCAAATAGTGTGACAAGTATAGGAAATTTTGCATTTTGTATGTGTACAAGTTTAACGAGTATAAACGTTGATTCTAATAATGAAAAATATATGAGTGATAATGGAGTTTTGTATACAAAGGACAAAAAGACTTTAATACAATATCCTAGCAAAAAAGAGAAAACAGAATATATTATTTTACAAGGAACGACAAGTATAGGAAATTATGCATTTCATTATTGTACAAATTTAACAAATATAACAATACCAAATAGTGTGACAAGTATAGGAGATAATGCATTTTATGGTTGTGAAAATTTAATAAATATAACAATACCAAATAGTGTGAC